>Ga0065711_1030261_pt1 | contig 33117 bp, 24 predicted proteins | sample Hoacrofraction12_FD_59098 | JGI IMG/M metagenome (GOLD analysis project Ga0065711, IMG submission 59098) | Hoatzin crop microbial communities from Cojedes, Venezuela - Epithelial fraction 12 v2 (version 2) | ecosystem: Host-associated > Birds > Digestive system > Esophagus > Crop | place...
TCCGTCTGAACACGAGGAAGAACTTCTTCCCTCTGAGGGTGACGGAGCACTGGAACAGGCTGCCCAGGGAGGTTGTGGAGTCTCCTTCTCTGGAGATATTCAAGACCCGCCTGGATGTGGTACTATGCAGCTTGCTGTAGGCGACCCTGCTTCGGCAGGGGGGTTGGACTAGATGACCCACAGAGGTCCCTTCCAACCCCTACCATTCTGTGATTCTGTGTGATTCAGTGACATCTGCCAAAATTTGCGTGCTTCCAGACAAGAGTTAAATTAGAACTCCTTTTGTTGAAGTCATGGTCACAGTTGTCACCCATCTACATAAAGTCTGAGAAAGAACTTTTGAACATCTTCAATTATATATATGGACTCTTAGACTACAGTTAAACATGGCCCCATACTTTTGCAATTTCAAAACATGGATGAAGGAGTACAAAACTCATGCAATAAGTCACAAATGCTACCGGTCTACAGCACAGCAGGCTGGTTTAATAAAATCAGAAAGAGAACAAAACCCAGGAAAGCATTTTTCATACCGTTTTCGAAACTCTAGAGGCTTAGCCTTCGAAACTATAGTGAAGTCAATGACATCTTTTGTAAAGACTTTCTGATTATCTCAAGAAAAATTCTCTCTTACCATCCTACATCAGAGACAGGTGAACTGTCACGGAAAATTCCTCTAAACAAACACATTGTGAGGGTACCTTAAAAGGCAGTGTTTCCCACATCACACTAGCAACTCAGCCTCAGAATGCAATGTCTCCAGGAGTTGAATTAGTGTGCGCATTTGTCACTGATTATCCTGACTGCTTTCTGCTTCTTTGGGCAACAACTGGTATCTTAAAAGCAAATGGCTACATCAAGATTTAATCAGAAAACTAACTTAGTGTCAAGCTCTTGTTAACTTTTTTCTTTCCCCAGAGAGAAAATCCAGCTAGAGATGCCTGAGATATCACCTCAGTTGCAGTGACTTGATCTTTTACATCACTAGGTTACAGTAGATTGCTGTACACAATGATTTCTGGCCAGAGTACAAAAAATGTAACAAAGCAACCTGTCTTTAGTTTGCTTTTCCGGAAAGTACACCCATGAGGAACATCACACCAACATATAAGAGTGATAGAACTTTTAAAGATAGATTATGCAGATGAGAAATACCTCTTTTCAGTGTTGAAGTAAATAATTTTACAAATACTTAACGTGAACTGATCCAGTGCTGCTGTTTGGGAAGCTGTGACAGCCATTATCATCTGTCATCATAGTTGTTGTGTGAAGTCTGCAGCTTGTATCTTCCGGAACTGTCCTTTATCATGGTTAGCTTCTTTCTTTCTGTTTTCTCCAATCAAGCACATCGTAGTCTACCATTTTATTGTCTGCAACTCACGTTATGATCAATATACAGCATCCTGCACTGCTGCAAAGTCAGGTACAAAGAGGCTCGAATGCCTTGCTTAAATGCCTTTTTTTTAATACACATTCCTGTGTAATGTCAGTGTTATGTTTACTGATTGAGAAACTGTGCTTTCAACGGTGCCTTCCCTCAGTGGCTTAGAGTTACTGACAAAATGGCAGTATGCTACAAACTCATTTACTGGAGAAATGAGACTGATGGCAACTACAGCAAATTATAGTAAGAGGTTATACAGTAGAGCAAAGGTGGAAATCTGTTTTCTTATATGATTTTCAGGAAAGAGGAAAACAATTACAGGATTACTGCTCAGCAGGAACTTCCTGGATTCTAAATGAGATCTCACGTGAACAAACCTATACCATAACTTCAAGAGAAGGGATGAGGGACTGAAGAGCCAGGTGACGACATAGCTCAACTTACACTGATGAAACACTGTTAAAGACACCCAAAACGGCTTATTTTGCTGTTGTTTCCACTATATCCAAGGAATGACAATAGCATCCGTATTTGCATAATTTGTTTTCATTTGTAAGAGCTGCTGATTCAAGACTACAGTTCAGCATGGAGAGTTCTGCAACAGAATGGACTTGATAACCCCGCTCACTTATTTGTATAAAGTGACAATAACTGGAAAACCTGTCAGGAAGGATCTCTACAAATAAGCTTTGTTCAACGTAACTGCTAGCTTGCAGCACGCTTCATTTCTCAAGAGCACCTCTGGTACCCACAGCTTCTCCACTTCTTTTGAAACAAGTGCTACACACTGTTTGCTAGACTTCCCTCTGACTGTTTAAGCAGTCTACCACGTTTAATTATTTATACAAGCCTGACAACCAAGTGCCTCCCTAAAGATGAAGTGCCTTCATTTCTTCTTAAAGCCTTACTTACAAGCATTGAAAACAATTATGGCTAAGAAAAAGGAAAGCTACTTCACAGAAAATAAGATCAACTAGAGGGACTGCTGTGAAACAGATTTATTGAAAGAATTGCATGACCGCTATTACAAGAATCTGAAATTCATCTCTCTAGATTCTGAGGAAAGAAAAACAAGATCCTTCTATTTAAAAAGCAAATCAGACCAGACCTGGTTTCACCTTTAGCCAAATGCCACATACATGACACTAACGATTTCACTACTGCTATTTGGTCTGACTAAGGAGTGCAGGTTAAATTTTGCCTAGAGGACAACAGATGGTTCTCTAGAAAGATGAAGAAGGTGTGGACCATAATCAGTTTCCATCACCTAACAAGGGACTCCTCCTCTCATCACTTCTGTTATCCCAGTTTTTGTTTGGTGGTGGTTTTTGTTGGGGGAGAAAGCAGGGAAGCGCATGACAACACATGGCTGAAATCCTACTGGTTACGCAATCATTCCCACTACTGAGTTGATACCAAAAGCCTGGAATGCCAGAAAGCCCATTCTAATGCCTAGATGTGAAATCAGGTTCTATTTCACTGGGCCTTACCTTGATTATTTTCACCTGAACTGCAATACAGACAGGAAATTTTGATATTGGCAGAGGAAGAGCCAGGTTACGTAACAGTCATGCTTTCACTATATGCTTCCTTTCATACCTTACATGACACTGCTGCTTCATTATCTAACCCCTTACTTAAACATGCGATTAAAGAGAAATGCTGTAGAAGCCACACCCCTGTCAGCTTTAGTAAGCAACATCTTTCATTAGAGCAATTACAACCACTGTCACGGAACTTACTTGTAGGGCTTGGAATCACTGTGTATTGTATTCTCACTTTTCTCTGGCTGTCTTCTAGAGGAATTATTTGCTCTAGAAAAGTCAGCTTCTCTACGCCTATAAATAAGGTATTCTGATATGGTATCTCTAGCATGATATAGCAGTCATTGGACTTGATATGCAATCTTGAATTCCAGCTTTTGGTCTGTATAACCATTGAAGATTATACACTGACACTTCGGTAGCACCTTTCAACCAAGTTGCTTTATGAAGTGAAAAGAAACTAGCAAAAAACTAAGGAACACAATGTCGCAGCCCAAAGTGGAACAAAACATGCAATAACCACTACACTGCAGTTTAATATTTACAGAAAACAATGCAGCAGAACACCTGGGCACAGGGGGTAGGGCTGAAACTAAGAAAATACAAGATGGAATTATCCAACTTCCAATCTGACCACAAGACAGTGTCCATTAGTTTTACATAGCATAAGGGAATCATGACAGGACCAACATCTCATTAGAGAAATGGATGTTCCTTTGGTTTGGCTGGCGTTAAAGAGCAAAACAGCTCCACAATGGTTTAAAGAAGTGGTGACATTAGCTGCACAACCCTAATGCTAACTTACAGAGATGTACCTTCCTCAGCCCAATCAGCTGACAGCTTTTTGATATTCCTTTGACTTAAGTAAGAAAAGCTAAGGTTAACCTGCAGCACAGAACAGAAGACAATATCCTAAACATGACAACAGCAGACAAGATGGGGCTCTACAGGTAGGGAGCTCTGCTTGTGAATTCTTAATTTCTCCAGGACAGAGTTTTCTGACCAGAGGACCATCTCTTTCCTATGCGCACAATTCTACAGCAGATCCCAGGCATTGGCCTCAAATTACCACGTAAAATACCTTGTCCTTATCCTCCCAGTGACAACTGTTCCTGCAACAATATTTTTACTTTCTCAATCTAGTAAGCACCACCTCCATGTTCTATGAGCTCTCCTTAGAGTTCTTCCAAAATTCAAACAGCACCAAATACTTCCCGATGCAATCAGAAATTCATAGCTTTTGAAGGGTTTCCCTAACCTCTCCCAGAAATTTAAGAGGAATGATGAAGCTGCAAAGTGTTACTGCATATCTTTGTTTGGGAAAGCCATCATTTTGGTACCTGTTGCCAAGCGATATGGACACTACAATGTGACTATAACTAAAGTCACTGGGGAGGGGCAGGAGGTTCTTCCAATGTGCTTCTACCAAACTGTTCCAGAGGACAAATTTTTCTGGCTTTACACCTAAATAAAACAAAAAACCCTCAAAAACACCCATGTCTAAATCAGTTAAATAGATTACTGCTTTAAATGCTCACAGCCCAGGTAGTCAACCGTATTCTGGGCTGCTTCAATAGCAGCATAGGCAGCAGGGCAAGGGACGCGATTCTGCCACTCTACCCTGCTCTGGTGAGACCTCACCTGGAGTACTGCGTCCAGCTCTGGAGCCCTCAGCACAAGACAGACATGGACCTGTTGGAGCAGGGCCAGAGGAGGGCCACAAAAATGATCCAAGGGCTGGAGCACCTCTCGTATGAGGGCAGGCTGAGAGAGTTGGGGCTGTCCAGCCTGGAGAAAAGGAGGATCCAGGGAGACCTTAGAGCAGCCTGCAGTACCTGGTAGAGGTCTACAAGAAAGCTGGAGAAGAACTTCTTACAAGGGCATGTAGTGATACAACAAGGGGTGATGGCTTTAAACTGAAAAAGAGTAGATTTACAGTAGATGTGGGGAAGAAATTCTTTACTCTGAGGGTTGTGAGGCACTGGCACAGGTTGCCCAAAGACGCTGTGGATGCCCCCTCGGTCGAAGTGTTCAAGGCCAGGTTGGATGGGGCTTTGAGCACCCTGGTCTGGTGGAAGGTGTCCCTGTGCATGGCAAGGGGGCTGGAACTAGATAATCTTTAAGGTCCCTTCCAACCCAAACCATTGTATGATTCTGTGAAATGAATATGTTTTTTTCTTTTGAAGCACTGCTTTCAGCAAGTACTGCCAGCCAGCATTAAAGCACAAAAGCCACCAGACTTACTCTGCAAACTGGTGTTTCACTTAATATTCAAATTCAGCTACTGTGTGATGGTTCCTTCTGCCTGGAAAAAGCAAGCGTGTGTTGAATGCACTGACTCATGGACTGTCTCTTTCGCATCACTTGTATTTACATAATCCAGCATACATAGTGGTCCCTCTTCAGGCATTTAGCAAGATCTTGCCCTTAAGTTTGTGATCCAAAGGATGATCTTTTGAGAAATGAAACATACAATTGTAAAGCTATGCAATAACATTCAACCTAGATAATACCTTTAGACTCTGATGAATACAGCGCAGATGCTCTCGGCATCTCTGTGAAACACGCATCTGCTGTTGCTACTGATCAGATGCATCCTCTGGGGATTTTGTTCTGGTTTCCTTTTTCCTCTTGAATCATTTGATTTGGTTAGATTCCAATTCTACTGCAAAGAATCCAACTCTGAGAACAAGTTTAGCTGTGGCAGGAAGCAAGGAAGGTGCACAATCCAAATTCCCTTGTGAGACACGTATTAACCAATAAATAACAAGACTTTTATTACAGGTTCTAATTAAAACAATACTTTTAGGATTTAAGAGTTAAAGTGTACTACTTCCAAAATTCAGTTTGATATGTTGCAGTAACATTCAAGCTCTGTTCATTTTCATTTCATATTGACTTGATGCACAGTAAAAAAAAGGAAGGGGAAAAATGCGTTCATGTCACCAACTACAAATGACTGCTTTGGTTCTAGGTTCTTCACACAGACTGGAACTCAAGTTTCTAAGATAAAATGCACTGTGAGTCATTAGACACCATGGGATGACTTTTTAAGTGGGGTGGAATGTGCTGAACACAGGAAAGAGCCACTGAATAGGTAAATAATGCAAGAGTGTATACAATTCACTAGACAATGTCCACTATGTCAAACGTGTAATTGTAAGATCCAAGTTTTTATTCTGTTCTCCCACACAAAGTTAAGAATACTATTCGGAAAGTTGTGAAAAACAATTTCCTATTAAGGTAGTAAAAAACAAAGCAGACAGATTTCGTACAATTTTTTCAATAGCTTTTGTTAACTGACAATGACCATATGAAATTTTAGCCATAAATATTCTATAACAAACAGTGCAGCTGGAGGCTTAGGTTTAAAATATTCTGAATCAGAACAGCTGTATGTAACTAGATAAGATGAAGAACTGAAGGTGACCAGAATGCAAAAAGTGTATGAAAATTCCCTCGTCCTCCTTTAGTTTCCTAAGACTATAGAATCAGAATAGACAAGGATAGCAAACAGAAGATTTTTAGTATCTTAGAAATAAATTTACATGATTACTAACATAGGAAAGGCAGTATCTAATGGGAAAGTGCTGTTCTAAACTGGGACTGTTTACTGACTAATGATGGAAGTCCAGTTCTCTCATTCTAGGAAGACAAGAGTTCTTGAAGTCCTCCTTCAAAGTGCACTCCCAAAGCAGATCATTTAAGCCAAACACAACAAACTCTGCAGCTTGTTAGTCTGAAGCAAACAACATTTCAGATGTCTGACTGAAGCAAGTTATTAGACAAGCTAAGTTCAGAACTGTTAGGCACTAACATCATTTTCAACAGCAATCTAACATGTATCTCTTGCAGAGTTATTTGACAACTGCATTATTAGAATTACTACACACAACTATCACCGAACTGTAAAAACCAGGCAAAAAACCAGACAACATGCAGCTACATTTTGCCACAAGACTGCCAGCTACTAGCTGATGCAGAAAAGACATCTATAACAGACAGTATCATCTTCTTGCTTCACTCCTTGCCATGTTAAGTATAGTGGCCTACACATAGTGCAGCTTAATATGTATTGAAGGTACTGTTACAATTAATGACTAATTGTTAAAATATGAAAGAAAAGAAAAATCAATGTTTGGTTTAATTGCACTTGACAACTTTCTGTTCAAGTTTTCATGCTTCCTCCTTGTTACTGCCATAATAGTGCCCAGAGATAGGAACCGTGGCAATAAAGCTTCTGAAAAAAGCTAAAGGCTTTCTGCTGTGTCCTGAGTTGGATCAGTTACACTGATTACAATTTCCACAGCCAGCACAAGGAGAGTGGCACTACGAAAATTATGGCTGTACATTCCCGGAGCAGCAGAATTCTGTATAATCCTGGCACTTCTAAGAAATGCACCACCTTCCACCCAATTAAGAGAAATCAAGAGATATATCTTTCTGAAAATGGAAGAAAATGGTGTCCCCAGAAACTTAAGTTATAATCAACCAAGAAATTTCCTTCAAATTCGCACTTGAAATACTGAATTGCCCTCTATTTCACCAATGTTAGAAAGACATTACATGCCCTTATTTTCTGACTTGTTCACAAAAATTCTCCCAAAAAATGTCTGGTTATAACATACAGACTGTCTTACCTACAATGGATTTGGGACAAACTGAAACAAACGATATTTATCCCATCTTCCCTAAACTCAGGTCATCTTCATTATACTGCTAAGACACCATGTAATGTAGGTGAACAGATGACTCATCCAGTGATTAATAACTTCTAATACAGCTGTCAACTGCAGCAAGGCTTAAACATTGACTTCTGAACATCAAAGCCATGCAAGGGCAAATAGGCATATACAAATTAATAAATTAGATTTTGCACATTGGAACTGCTCCTAGATTCTTCAGCACTAGGCTGAAAAATTATGTTTATTGTAAGAGTTTGTTCCTTATGTTCATAACGACCAGTCATTCTTCAGATAAAGTATACATTCACAGCAGTCTTGCCAGTGATCTTACACTGCAAGACAAGTCAACAAATTTTGCTTTTCTGTTAACTAGTTCTAACAGGATCTTGCATTTGAGCATAAAAGGTGATTCAACAAACATTTAATACTGTCACTTTCTCAGCATTGCCCTGCATTTACTTACAAACTGCTGTTTTTCACTAATGCTGACATAATTAGGAAACAGCTGTACTACTAAGCACCCAGCTGAAGCTAACAACTTGAAATCAAACAGGCGGTCTTGCAGTTTGCATGTTCCCATTTTGTTTTAGCAAATTTTCTCCAACCCATTCTTATTTCTCTTTTATTTTCATGCACTAAATTTTTTTGTGCTCAGGATCTAGCTTATTATTTTTGAAATGTTCCTCAAGAGCTGCAGCTCTCATTCTATTTTTGCCTGTTTTTCACTACACTTACTTACTTCGCACCTAATCCCATAAATCTTTATTTTCTATTCTACTGCCTCTTTGTTTCTCAAACTGTCACCCTGATTAATAAGGCACAGAAAATGCCATAACTCACTCACCAGGCAGATGACCATGCACTGTGGGGACCGGTCAATCAATCTGGGCCTTCAAAACAGGTATCATTCCTCACCTAAAGGATCTTCCTTGTCAATACCCTAAACTGAAACAGCAGTTGGATGCAGGAGCAACCAGGCCACAGTTTTAGCTGCTTATGATAAAGTAGTAGATGGAGGAATGAATGCACATTTTACCTTCCAAAGCTCATACAGAACAGGCTGCAACAACGCCAGCACTCCTGCCAACATGCTTCACACTTTGCCTCACAGAGCCTCTGTCATCTGAGTACCTTAGATCTTTCCCTCAAATACTTATTAAATGCTGTATTCTGCAACTTGAGCATCAGTTACAGTCAGAGACAAAAACATCACTCCAGAGTGTTCAGAGCAACCCATGGAAATAGTAAACTTTCTCAGACATTTGCCCTGTTCGTGTGAGAGCTCTGCAATTCACTCCACTGGAAAACTGCTAAATACACCCCTTTGCAAGGCTGATCATTTTCAGATACCTTCTAGATGTAATAAAGTTACTATACAGGAAATGAACAATGATTTATGCTGATCTGAGGCAGGACTGAAAATCAGCAAAAATGTGTACACTTACGGCATTTATTCTATGTTTGAGAGTTTCCTACTGGCAGTCTTCATGTAGGTACCACATGTCAAGCAATCGCTGTAAAGCCCCAAAATACTCTTTCAAAGAAACTGTACATTTTTCAACAGGGTTTTTTTGTGGGGGTTTTTTGAGTGTTTTTTCCTTTCTTTGTTTGAATAAATAAAGTGGCTATAAGGATTAAAAAAATGTTTCTGGGCTGACTCCAGTTGCTTTCCTGGCTTTTTTCCAATGATGTTCAAATCAGGGGTTGTTCAAACTAGCAAACAGTAGTTTTGCGGTTTACTCGTACAAAAAATTGGGAGCTCTGGTATTTTTTTAGCACATATTACTAACAGGGTTCAAGAGTACCCACTCCTCTGTCATGTGGTTCTGGCTGTGCATAAACATTGCTTTGACCAATAGGGGCAAATTTAGATACTTCCCAGAATGATTTGTTGCATTCTCACGACAGTTGCAATCCCAAACTGGATTAGATCCAGTGGGAAAATGTTTAGACAAAGTACTGCACCAAACAACACTCCTGAGAGATGTGCCTGTGGTCTGCCTATAACAGAAAGCAAGGTTACAGAAAGACATTAAAAAATGTCATGCTATGATTGTATGTTTCAGAGTGAATGACCTATTCACAGAGAGTACTACTCCAAAGAGATTTCAGGCCAAAAAAATTGAACATCCATCAAATGTGCAGTCATGCTCGTGATCTCTAATACCAACCATTTGGTTCAGCTCTGTGTAATTTAAATATCATGACAGTCCAGAAATGGAAACCAAAAAACAAAGGAGGTACGTGGGAAGACTCGAAAAGGAAGCTATCATTTAACCCTCTCCTCCAAACACTCTCCCTCCTGACCCACTAGATTTCAGCTTTCAAGAGTCCTTTGGAAATACTTAGCTAAAAAGACTGTACTCCTCATTCAGTGACCAACCACGAGAAGTAAGCATGCAGGGACAGCATGAAACTGGAAGCAGGAAAACTGTCTTAGCACCTCTACTACGCTGCACTAGCCAGAGTATAACCAGTAGGTTGAAACAAGCAACTATTCCCCTATATATAATAGCTTCCACAGCTAAGAAAGAAAGAAGAGAGAGAACACTGAGATCAAAATCACCACAGGGAAGTACCAAGAGTACACAGTCACTATTCCCAAGTAAAAACAGAAACTCAGTGAGTGGCTGGCTTCAGATGCCAGGCATAGCCAGTCTGCCACCTAAATAGTTTCACCACCTCAAACATTTCTACATGCACTCACATTTCTTACAGATTTTGTGACAGATTTTCTTCCCATTCACTGCAGAGTTATGCTGGAACAACTGAAGTCCAAACACGGCTCCTTTTGTGCAGTCAGGAGCAAGACGGCATGGTTGGGAGCAGAGAGTTTATGTCCATCACAACTTACAATTCTGTCATAATACTAATGGCTCCTTTAGTGTCTCAAGTATTTTAGAGACTCAGCTCTGACACCAGCTTAAACTACAAGTTCCACTATGAACAGAGAAAACAAAATGATAAAACACTTCTACCAAAATATTTCTGGCAACAAGAACCAATGAGACAGCAAATGTAGAAACTCCACTTCCTTAACTACAGTTCACCTTCTCAACAGCCTTTGCTTCCTCAAACCCCAACACTTAAACCTAGCCTATGCCTCTACTCATTTCTTCTCTCAGCTAGTTTGGAACAACATTTCCAAGCAGTTGCTTGGGGATTTTTTTCTCCTTTCTATTGCTTTCTGCTTTCTTCTTGTATTTGAGTTATTCGGACTCGTTCTACTTGTGTATGTTCCACTCAAGGCAATGAAGTTCTTTGTGTAACACTTCTCAGAACATTTCTACTCTCAAACGCATTTTTGTCTTTGCCTTCCATTTGCCTGAAGACTACTATGCAAGCTGCATAGCCTCGCATTTCTAGTCCCTTCAAGTGCATTTTATCAGCTCTTGTTCCTCTTATTGCTACAGCAGATTGCTCTGAATAGCAGTTACTATATGCACATTCATACAAACACAAAAATAATTATGTCTGTAAGTTTGACACACATGTTGTTAGAAGTTCATTAAAACCACATTCTTACAGTCATCTTGTGAGTATGCTTATGAATATACTTTCCAACTCAGCTGACACCATTATTTAGCTTTCTTACACTCCTTGTTTGCTATAATGTTACCTAAAGCTGTTTAGAACATAGATGTGAGAAACTGAAGTCATCTGGAGACAGCTTCTTGTCTGCCACTGATCACAGGTAACACTACAAAAACTAATTCACTATTACTGTTAGATGTAGTGCTGGTTACTTTCATTCACATCTTTGCTGTGAATGCACAAAAGATCCTCTGTAAACTAAAGACTAATCAACAGCAAAATATAAACAGCCAGAATAGATAGGAATGACTTACTAGTTCTTAAACTGTTACGTCCTTCATTTTATGTTTTTTCTTGGCATTTAAATTCGCTTCATTTCTAAGCCAGAAGTCAAAGTGAAATTTCTTGTATTTATTTTCTCAGTGTCATGGAATAAGCAGAATGGCATGGTGCTACTTTATGACAAATCATGTTAACTTACATTAGAAACAATGGCTTAGACTTTATCTGAGGTGTATTTTGCAGCACTAACAGCATAAAGCTGAGACAACTTTTCTCAACCTGGGAAGCTGATTAATTGTAGTGCCTTTGTGGACAGTCTGGTCCAGAAAGGACATGCTAAACTTCAAGGTCCAAGGGCAGAACAGTTCATTTTATCAGGGTGGGAAAAGAAATCAGAAAAAAAAAAAAAACACAGACAAGAAATAGGGGACCTCTGGGCCAACAGCAGCAAAACCAAAAACCTTCTTAAGCTTGTCAAAAACAGTTCCTACAGCTTTTAGGTCCCAAACAGGATTTTGGTATTACTGTAAAAGTAGCTAAGCCACTATTTAGCCTCTTCCTTTTGCATAAATGTAAGACACCAAGGGAGCTGGGAATGAACAAGGAATCAAACAAACATTTCATCTTCCTGTATTGGACCACACCATCTGAACTGCCAGCCCTGCAATGAGCTATTCAAGTCAGACCAAAGGTTTGCTATTTCAGCACCCTGTTTCAAACAATAGCCAAAACTGCATGCTTAAAGGAGAAGAAAGACCAGTATGCATACTTGCTTAATAGCTGTTAAAGATCTGGATACAATTTAAGCCCAAAACAAAAGAACGTACTAAAACCCCTGTGATTCTGAGATCTACGAGATCCGAACAACCTGATCAACAGCATACATCTTGCCACTCGATAAAGCAATACTTCTTACGCGGAACATTTTATCATACAATCTCAGAATCTGTGAAAAAAAGGAAGAATACAGCAAAAGACTGTAGCTAGCAGTTGCATTATTAAATTATCCTCATTAAGACAGCTTCATTGAGAGATCACAGCAAATTTGTATTCATTAAGTTGTCGGCTAAAACCCAGACTAACTGATTTTATTAGCCTCCTGGACTCACAGATCATGGATGTTCAGACAAATCTGTGTCTTCTTGAACAGGCTTAGAGTGAAAGCAATCTATCTACAGTATTACTCATTGTACTATGACCAAAAATGCTATAGTTTCATAATTGAACTGGGGCTTGAGAATATGCTAATCCTACCAGGAGTCTCGGAAACGTGTATCTGGGAAAGACAAATGCACTTCAACAGCGGAAAGTGTTCAGTCCCTTCTGAATTATGCAGAAGGACATAGCAACGGGCATTCAGTTGCATGACACAAACCTACTGCAGCACGAGGCAAAATGCTACAGAAAGTAATTAACTAAGAGACAAATACACGCCACCTCTCACCATGTTTGTTGCCATGGTCGGCACATATGAAATACACCATTATAATTATCCATTATCATGGACTGCATATATCCTATACCACTATCAGCATCATCACAGGCCTTACATTGTCATATCATTAATATCTCTGTTACCGACCACCTTGAGCTGTATCACTTCACAGGTTACAGTGCCAATGTATATGATGTTATCAACAAATTATGGTGTTTGTTCAACTGACAGGGCAACCCTTTCCTATTTTAACAACAGCGGACCCCATTCACATTGCTGGCAGCACAAACCACCGTGTGCTGTGGGCTGTTATGATACAAATACTGGCAAAACACTAGCTCATACAAAACTCAGAATGCTGGGTGTGGAGGCAGCAAAGAAACTTCCTACTGCCCACTACTGTGGCATGCAGTCCAAAAAACCAGTAAATATTATCATTATATTACTCTTACATTTGAAATTTGGTTCCACTTTTGCTATCTATTCTTTTCATTCCTCTTTCCCTTCCCTTAACATTTCACCACTTTTAATTTACATATAACATTTAAGTTTATATTTCAAAAACCTACATGCTCTTGGCCCCTGAAAAATCATCAAGAAATCACCTTTAAATCCCACACTGCAGACAAAGTATATTTGCTTGTTATATTAATAGAATTCAGAAAATTGCTCCACAAATTCCTAAAAGAGAATCAGTCAAAGTTAGACTTGGCATCTGCACAAGAGTCAGTTATTTTTTTGAATACTTTGACAACACTTTTATGTTATTGTCTCCCACTTAATTCTTCTGCTCATGTATTCCCCAAAGAAGGAAAGAATGGTATTCCTGTTCTCTGAATAAGGACACTTCTTGCTTGTTAGAGTGATTTAATTATTTATTTTCCCTTCTCCTTCTTGAATTGTTGAATCTTTGGATCATGAGGCTTCAAATCCTTCTAACTCTTGCCCTTCCACATGAGGGTACAGAAGTCATCCTACTGCCTCAAAATAAAAGAAATGAGAACAAAATTTACCAGCAGAGGAGACTCTTGCTTTTAATTTTCTTTTCAGCTGGATACTGCAAAGAGAGCCTTCAGAGACAGCAGAAAGCCTGTTAGTTTCCTAAATCTAATTTAGTAACACAGAAAACCAGAGCTATTCAATGCTGGAATGAGCCATGTTGCAATGCATACTCCCAGTTTTGCACGGCTCTACTTTATTTCACCTGTGTGCACATAAAGGCAAAATAAAGGTGAGGTATGAACTGGGTTACTCTCCTATAAAGCTGTTTCTGAAGGAACTCTGCAGCCAATTGAGAACATTTTCATTTTCTTTCCTCCATTTGATCTTCTGCAACATATTTTTCATATTACTCCTTACATTTTACTTCCATCTGGTTTCAGCTTTTGATGAGAAACTTGGAAGTTCAACTTTAACAGCTCAGTGCAGAGACCTGAGCTGCTTCCAGCCTTTTTCCTCCCTGAAGGATCTTCATTCAGTAGTATGGGTCTTTTTACTGTACCTCTGCCCACAGTGGAGGCTATATCCTTATTAGTAAACGGTTTGCAACTCTTGCAAAGAGCCCTAACCTCTGCAAACACAGGACGGTTTTATTATCCTGAAAAAATCTACAAAACAGATTATATTGCTCAAAAACATTTGCTATACAAAGTGTCAATATAGGGAAGCTGCAAATTGTCAGGTTTATCAGACAGGATATGATAACACGTCTAAATGTTAGTCAACATTTTCACCAATAGTATAGAACCAAGAGTACCTCAGGTATCTGAACTCAGTCCAGAATTCACTACAGAGTCACCAAAAACCAACGCCCAAGTTACTGCTCAGAAAAAAGTAACTCAAAATGTTCAGTAATAAGCATTGTTTTAATGGGATATCCACGTCCTTCCCTGTGCAGGATCAAGAGAAGCTGGCAGTCATCAGCTGTGTAGTCAGGTCAGGAAAGTCTGGTGGATGGTCCCATTTCACCACTACAAAAAAAAAATCATCTTTACCTCACAAGTGTTAAAACAGCATACTGCATCAGAACAAAGACTGATCTGTATCTACTCAACTGTTCACAACAGGGCATGCCTGTGAAGGATACAACAGGCAGGCACAGCAACACCTGACATGAACACGGGTGTAAAGACAAACTGGTGATTTGGGAACAGTGACTCCTCCTTAATATCTCAATTCCAGCAGAACACACAGAAATGCTTAATTCTCAAGGACCTGTGAAAATCATGAAATAAAACTAGATATAAGCCAACATCAGAAGCAAGAAAAATCTGATTTCAAACATCTTTTGAACAGCACCGCAGACAATAATTTTGAAAGGCATTCTGAATCACTACCTCCCACATGCACCCATGAAAACTTACTTAGCTAGCCTATAAATGCAGAAAAGACCTGTAAAAAACACATTCAGCTGCTAACCGTAAGAATCAATAAATGGATTTAGACTTCCTACATTTCTGAGCAATTGAAACAGGACAGCTAAAGACAGACAGAAAGCAGTATTCTGATCTCAATTCTACGAAGAAGCAAGCTTCTCCTTCTCCAGGAGACATCCTGGAATCCTCTCATGTTTACAACTCAAACAGGCAAGAGAGCTGAAAGTTGGTCTGGATTGTCCCCTAGTGGCCCCCGCCTTTCTTGGGGAGCAGAACCCAGACCAGGCTGTGGGAGTGCTGCTTGTCACGTTCATCTCAAATTGTGATCTGTCCATAATAAACAGTATGCCTGCCTCCTTGCCTGCAGCATTTTCTGCTCAGCTCGCATTTTGCAGCATCTCCCAAATTCTTCACTACAGACACTACCTGGCCATTTACTTTCAATCCCACATGTGTGATGATGCCTATTCCTACACAATGTATGATCTTTTATGTTACTAATTTCTAGCTACTCTTTAAGAATTTTTCTCTTATCTGCCAGTCATTTATAATTCTAGTTCTGTCTTCCTCCATCTCGGGAGCTTTTTGCAGCTTGCTGTCATTCATAAATCGCTTACAGAGTTTCCATTACATTATCCAGGTTATGCTAAAGAAGATATTGGCCAACACAAGATTCACTGCCATTTACCACAGCAACTTCACTTGATACATCCTGGCATGCACTAAGAAGCACAAGTAACTGATGCAGGCTGTTGTCAGTAAGCCTTCTTTCTGCATGTTTTTCCATGTTCTGTAATTTAATTGGAAAGTCGACAGTTCCAGACATCCTAAGGCTCTTGTTCTACATAGTCAATATCCTCCATGTTCAACCTCAACAACTGGAAGGGCTACAATTTTTTTTAATTAAGAACTCAGGAATGTATTGTTTATGTTTTCTATCTTCCAAATAAGTTCTTGCTCTAGCTCCTTCCTTTCTGTCTAAATCATGTCCCAGATGCATGTGTAATGCAGCCGTTCTGTTCAGGCTAATATTTATTATCCATTGTTCTGTTATTCTTCCTCACTTCTCTTTTTCTTTCCATATTCTGTGCCTTCCCTAATGCCAATTATTTCAGGTGTTTTTCTAATAAAGCTCACGTTCCTGACTGCAGACAGCAGCAGGCCACACATGCAACAGCACAGGAAGCCCAAAACAAACTGTGGTATTAAGTAGCTTAAGTACAATTAACTAAAAGGTTGTGTTGCAAACAATCTAATTTAAGCTAAAGAACAACATCAAACTCAGTGCTGCAGAATTTCACTAAACGTTCATTTCTGTTCTTTATTCCACCCAGCAATACTAAGGAAGGAGCAAGTTTACCACAAACTCCAAGTCATGTTATTTGCTCAAAAAACAAAAAATTTGCAAAAACTCCACTCAGCAGAAGGAAGCGAATTCCTTCTTATGCCAGATATATAAAGCTCCTCCTAGAGAGGCAAACACTATTCAGTCTTAAAAGATAAGCTTCCTTTTCTAAGCAGATGAAATGAGTTGTGCAGTAATACAATAGTGCAATAAAACAATACAATAATGCAAGAACATAGTGAGCACTAATCAGTACTTCACACTCTGGGATGAGTTAGGTAACATGCTTTTATCCTTGCCGACGGCAGGAGGGTTGGAACTAGACTACCTTAAAGTCTCTTCCAACCCAAACCATTCTATAATTCTACACCTGATACCTGTGGCTGCATGTTCTGTAATGAAGTTCCCCACAGATACAGCCGACACAGCTCTGACAGCTGGTTCCCAGCTGACCCTCATAATCAGTTCTAAAATTTAGAAATTAATGAGTTAAGTGTGATACAAGTGTTCTGAGAGTTCATCATAGCCTTCTGGAACAAGAAATTTTACAGCTAAAGTTTTATACAATTACAGAGCAAAACAGTTAAGGAGACATACACAGTGAAGTTTCTTGTGAAGTTACAATAATTATTTTTCTGTTTGATAGCATCTGGGGGATTCCATTAAATGTTGGTAAAAACAAGCTGTTGGTTTTAAAAAGAGACAAGATGGCAACAAGACTAAGTCTTTCCTATCTACTTACCCAATTCTCTTTCTAAAAGGTTATTAAGCATTAGGATCATCCCCACTTATAAGTCCCATTCACATTAACTTTTTTTCCTAGCACTGCTTTTAATGAAGCACAGGGGTTCTTATGCCAGAGACCAACCTAACTACAGCAGTGTGGGTCTACCCATGGCCTTGTAGTAACTGCTAGAACCCCAAAGTGCTGTGTACAGGAGAACCTGTATGTCTACATACAGTGGTTCTCCTGTACACAGCACCATAACCATTCACGAGGTTACTACAATTTGACACCTTCTACTATCCATGTGCTCTAAATTCTGGTTACAACTACACTGCAAAAAAACCCTGCAAGATACTTCAAAGAGGAGCTTTACAAAAGTTAATAAAAATTGGAGGATTCAGGTGCTCAGGGTTTCTACTTATGTGCTCTTATAACATGGGTATACAGGATATACATGGAAAGCAACAGATCAACATGCCTGGAGCAAAAAGTAGGTATGTGTCCCTATCCACTCTGTTCCACTCAGGTTTTTGCAGTGATCTCATTAACAGTTTCCAAGCATAACCCAATAGCACTCTAAAAAGCAAAACCAGCATCTACCACAAGACATTCTCCTTCTTTCCTCATCCATGGGAAAATGGATGGAGGTACTCTTATTTCGCTCTGTGCCTAGCTTTCTACTGGAGTCAGATCAAAAGAGCATACCTTGTATCCGAATGGAATGCACCGAGATCCGAGCTGGTTCATAGATCCTGTGAGGGCTTGTCCAAAGATCCTGTGAGGGCTTGTCCAACAGCCTTCAGCCAGCTATTAGCAAAGCTTTATCCTCTGCACGCAGTTTCTTCTTGCTATAAGAAACGTCATGTATGCAAGTCAGACTGTCGAATAACATGTCCCACCTCAAGCTACTGTGAACAGGAAAAACTCCCACTCTGACTTGATATTCATGAGGAAACAAGCAAAGAAAGCCAAAAGACATAGGTCAGCAATACAACTATTTTTTTTTAAACCAGCTTTTCCCAACTTTCTATTATTTAACTTAATAAGGGCAAATCAGCAGCCAATTAACCACATGCATGTTTATCTGGCTCCCAGCATTGCTCTTGCACCCCTTTCTCATCAGAAACCTGTATTTTCATGTTTGTATGATGCCGGTCTTATCTGGAAGCCCACGCAGCTGGGAACTGAAAAAATGAAATTACAATTTGCTTGGGTCCAAGCTCTTCTCCCTAAAGAGGGCATTCTTTAGCCAGCTGAACTAAGCTTGGCACGTGTGAGTGGATACAGAAGACTTTAAGAAACTGGATGCACAAAGAGGGACTTTTTACAAGGGCATGTAGTGATAGAACAAGGGGTGACGGCTTTAAACTGAAAAAGGGTAATTTACATTACATACAAGGAAGAAACTCTTTACTCTGAGGGCTGTGAGGCACAGGCACAGGTTGCCCAGAGAAGCTGTGGCTGCCCCCTCCCTGGCAGTGTCCAAGGCCAGGTTGGACTGGGCTTGGAGCACCCCAGTCTGTTGGAAAGGGTCCCTCCGCATGACAAGGGGGGTTGGAACTAGATGATTGTCCTAGGTTCGGCCAGGACAGGGTTAATTTTCGCCAGAAGCCAGGAGGGGATACAGTCAGGCGGGCTGACCCAAACTGGCCAAACAAAACACAGTATTCAATACCATGTGCCGTCGTGCTGGGTTATAGCTCGGGGAGCAGGCCCGGGGGAAGGCAGTTGCAGCTTGGGAGCGCACAGGACACCGGGCAGTGAGAGTTGCTCTGTCCATTTCAATGTTTGTTCTGTATATTCTCCTCATCAGTATTGTTGTTGTTACTGTTCCCTTTGTTTTGCTGTTCTGTTAAACTCCCCTTATCTGGACCCACGAGTTTTTGCCTTTTTCTTCCCATTCACCTCCCCACCCCCGCGGGGGGAGGGGCGATAGAGCAACCGCGTGGCCCTTTTGTTGCCAGCCACAGCCAAACTGCAACAATGATCTTTAAGGTCCCTTCCAACCCAAACCGTTCTGTGATCCTGTGACAGCAACCAGGGCAAAGGCAGCTGGAGACACAAAACAGGACCAGAAGCAGAGGTTTAGAAAAAAAAAAGAGTAACCAAAGGCAAAAAGAATCAACAACTAATATACTCCACACAGGAAAGATTTGTAGGGGAACAATGGGAAGGAGCAGATTAGAAAGACTAAAGAGAGTTAGAACCAGGAAGGGCCGCAGGCCCAGCAGTAGCAGACAGCAGCAGCCAAATCACACGAAGCCGGCAGCGAGCCCAGAACTTTCTAGCACAGTCCAGCCGCCCGAGCTCGGCACGCACCTGCCGCCCCCACCACAGCAGGGCCCTCCCCAGCTCCCCGACCGCCCAGCGCCGCAGGCCGCCCCCCCGCGCCAGGCCCCACCACCGCTCACCTGCCACCTCAGCCGCCGCGGCTCCCTGCCTTCCCGGGCGGGCAGTCGCATGCGCTGCTCCGCGCCAAGCGGAGGCAGACCGGGCCGCACCGAGAACGCGCGCCCCCACCCGCTCGTTCACGCCGAGCCCAACCACGTGAGCGTGCGGCCACGCAGTGCCCTCGCGAGTCCCCTCCGCGGCGGGAAGGCGGCCGGAGGCGGGGCCTCCTGGTGCGCAGGGAGCGATCGCCGCGGCTCCACCGCCGGAGGCTGCGCCGAGCTCCCGGCGGGCTGGGGGCACGGGTCGGCCGCAGGCGGGGCGGCAGCCCGTCGGAAAACAGTCGAGGGCTGCGGTTACCTTCTGCATCGCACCAGACACGACCAGGAGCTGAACGGAACCCCCGCCTAAAGAAGCAAACCCCTTGCACTGCCCGAGGGCCCGCGCAACTTGTGACGATGTTGTCGAACTGCTGTATTTCTTCACTGCTGGGGCTCCTCCACCACACTGGTGGGGGTAAAGAACCTTCTAGTGGGAGCCCCTGCAAAATCTGAAAGGAGCTGAGTAGTGTGCGGTGCTTGTGGTAGTAGGGGACTGTCATCTGGCTGAAGAGGAGGACAAAGTAGTTCCAGCTCTGAAGAACAAGTGAAATAGGGAGAAGTGTAAGGAAAAAAGGAGTTATAGGACTTGAAGAGACACAAAGACTGCTACAGAGGATGCCAAAGTGGTGATGGCAGAAGCAGAACAAGCCAAATATTAAGATGTGAAAGAGGACAGGATGATGGGGCAGGGAAGGAAGGATGAAGACAAGAGCATTGTTTGAGAGACAGCAGACAAAGATGGAAAGATCACTAGATTGGCCAGTAGTTCCCCTACGATTGGGTGAGTACAATTAGCAAAAAGTAGATGTTCCACAATAGATAAAAGGGGTCCGTGTCCTTCACAGGAAATCTGACTCACCAGAAGGCTTGTATATTGCGCAGAAACTCAGTCACAGCTCTGAGCTTCATTTCACTGACAACTGTGACTGAAGATGCTGTGAATTGGACTTGAGTTGTGTCTGCTGTCAGGGCATAAGGGGAATTGTGTGAAACTCAGCCAGTCAAATGCAGCCTGCTTTGGAGACAGCTGCTAATTCTCAAGGAAAGTTTGTTTTACACATATAGTATGATCATCTCCTCGGAGTGTATTTTCAGTTGTGCTGTACAGTGACCTGCTAACAATGGCTTCGACGAACAAGCAGAGAGAAACTGCCCAGGGAGCCACCCTGCTCTGGGGCCGAGCTCCAGGAATACAGCCTCAAAATGGTGGGGCCCAGATGCTAATGCTAGGGAGGCCTTGATCTCAGAGAGATGTAAATTAACTTTCTATAGCTGCAAAGTAAATAAAACTGCAGACAGTGAACACGTTAACGGGGTGGGGGGAGAGAGATGTAATATAGGGGGAACTATTACAGACATTTGACAGAAAATCAAATGCTGTTCGTTCCATTTCCAGAAAAGCAATCTTTTTAGGGCATTACACTATACTTGGGGAGGGGACAGAACTGGAGCAAGAGCGATACAGTGGGAGCAGACTCCAAAGAGCAGCTCAATTCTTTGGACATTAGCTCTATTTGAGATCACATTTTCTTTTAAACTCCTAAAATATCCATATTTCTATGGTTGATCCATGTACAAAGGCAAAACACTACTGCAACCAATCAGCAATCTTTAGATTATTTCCTCCTAACTGGTTACATTGCCCATAAGCAAAATTTACACCTGGAAATCTACACTTACTCCTCCACAGTAGGCTGTTGGGGAAAATCACTAATTGTTCTACCAACCTGATACCAATAAATCCTACCAATTCCCATGTTCAATTCTGTCCACTGTTGCTCCTGAGTAAGCATCCTGCTAATCTGACCTTTACCTGCCCTGGAAGAAACAGCTCAAGTGCCCTCTAGTGTGGTTGCAGAATATCTAGTCCATGCTTTTCCCGCTTTTGTGGGACTAAATGAGAGGGCTTATATTTGGTTTGAAATATTATAGGTCCATAGAATTTTATGACATAAGCCACTGCGAAAAATACTTTGACTGAAAAATTGATGGTGATTAGGATTTTGTTTTTAAATTGCTGAATTATAGTTATGGCTAGTTTCACAGGCATATGACCTGTTTTATCCCCAAAATGCAAAATAGCAAAATTTACTAAACATGTCTGAATTTTTCATTACCATTACATCAGCTTATGAAGTGATGCTGCTGTTGGGTTCTTTTTCTTGATATAGATGGGCTTACAGCATCACATTCTGAAAAAAAATTATGGTCCTTTGACTTACTTTTTCAGTTCCTTGTATTTCCAAACTTTTAATACATATTTATCAAAGTAAATTTTATTTTTCTTTCTACTACATTTTTAGTAGCTTTTTGGCCACAATAAAAATTTTCTGAAATGCTCAAGTGATTCTTTCTTTTCTATTTGAATTACTTTCCTAGCTGAATCAACGCTAAGAAATTTGGCCCTTTTAAAGCTATTCACAGTCGGAATAATGAACATCCTTAGATGATTTCAGAGCATATGTTTCTGGAAGCTTTCCTGGCTATGGTGCAGTCTTTGAAATAAGCTTCCTGTTCAAGCTAATACACTCATTTAGCTTCAGTAGTGTGCACACCATGAAAGCTAATAGACTTAGGCAGCAAATGGGTTTGTTTTTTCTAAACTGAACGTGGAAATGGGAAGAGTACAGGCTATGGACTAATATAATTGTTTCAGACATCTTGCAAAGTAGTGAAATTCTCAGAACTGACTTGGAAGAAATGCCAGATATATAAATACATGTTCTGGTCATACCAATGGTCCATCTACTTTTATCAGTAGCTGCCAATAAATGCTTAAAGAAACAGCTTGAGAATGGAAGAATGGGGGGGGGGTACTTTCCTAGTATTAGCCTTCTGGAATTCAGTAATGTTTGTTTTAAGAAGAACAGAAAAATAAAATTTAGAGTGAGAAGAGTGGAAATAAAGGACAGCCTGAACTATCCAGCTGTGGAATGATTTCAGAGGAAGAGTCCTGTCATTTGGCTCATCTTTACACAAACAAATTTAAATGCCAGAACTGGGTCTCTCAAATTCTCCTCAACAGTTCACAAATGGTAATGAAACTACTCCAATACCTTCTCCCTCATTTTTCCTAACCACTTAATCCTATTCCATTCTTAATGGCCTTTGCTATTACCTCTAAGACCTGGGAAAAATGTAGAAGTCTATTTAAAACACTGGCAACTTTCCAATCAGCAGTAGCAGCTGTGGCTAGGAACAGCAGCTTTCTCTGACAGAAATTGTCTGTTGTTATACACATACAGTATCACAGTATGAGTGCATCAGTATATTTCCTTCAAATTCTCGGTTTCATGTCTTTTTATCCTTAGCCTTATATACCTTCTTTCCCCTGAACTCCTGCATATGCTCCATTTTCATGTTACATATGTGTCTGTGTGCCAATATAGCCTTTGCAGTAATACCTTCCCCTCACAGCATTGTGTATCTCTTTATGCAGATATTTTTGCCCACTCTGTAGTCTCTTTGCCTTCAGAAATAAGTGAATCCATGCCCTGGGAATTTTAACCATCTTTAAAGGTCAGCTAGTAACTAATCCTGAGGAAAACAATTTAGACATGAATCCTCTTTGTAAAATGTGTGTTCTGATAACTGGAAGTCTTTTCAGGAACAGCCCACCTATCCCGCGGCTGTTGGTGGGATACCAATATTACTGCTGGATAGTTTTAAAACTTTCGTTAAAACAGGCTGGATTTTTTTCCCTTGCCTGTTTGGGTCTTCTTAAAACATTTGCTTCATCAAAATTCCCTTTTTTAAAAATTCTGAGTAAGTCAGGTGTGAGACTAAAGTTCCCCTTTTGTTTTCTAGCCTCATGCCTGTGAATAGGAGTACCCACAGCATGCCTCATCCTTGTAATTTTTGTTACTATTCAACTCTGGTTTTTTTCTTGTCTTCAGTGGTAAGTCATAGAATCATGGGTTGGAAAAGACCTCTAAGATCGTCAAGTCCAACTGTCAACCCCCGCCTCACTACAACCTCCTTTCAGGTAGCTGTAGAGAGCAATAAGGTCTCCCCTCAGCCTCCTTCTCCAGACTAAACAACCCCAGTTCCCTCAGCCGCTCCTCATAAGACTTGCTCTCTAGACCCTTCACCAGCCTCTTTGCTGTTCTCTGGACATGCATCAGTTCAATCAGGTTTTGCATCAATTTGTTTATATGACTGTTATGCATAATGGCTTTGTCTGAAATTGGTGTGAACTGTGAAATTTTCAAGCCAGAATCAGAAAAGTACTGCTCAGGGAGGCATGTGAACAGAAAAGCAAATTGGATTCTATCACGATTGGAATAAGGATCCATATGAAATAGGACCAACCTAGTAAAGTACATCCTAGTACTGCCATGGTTTTCCTTTTTCACACTGCATACTTTAGTTTAACAGTCCCTGATGAGTGCTTCTTACAGTGGCTAGTAGGAATTGGGGAAGGGGAGGAGGGTTATAAAACTCAGTGAAGTTTTGTATACTTAAGCATACAATAAATAGTGATTATAAGCATGGGCAAATCTGACTTTGCCTGAAAAAGGAAATTTTGGTCATAGTGGCAGGTTCTTGAAAAAACATCAGTCACTATTAGCACCTGACTTCAGTCTTAAAATCAAAAGTACTTGACTTTTCTACCCAGATACATGAACAGTTTAACACCTTTATGAGTTGCCAAATATATCTGAATTTGTATGAGTACGCTTGCTCTGGAAGGATATTTTGTACCTTTCTAACATGCTAGCAGTTGTTACAGATGCAATAACTCTGTATAAATAGGACAAGAATAGCTTTGGATACATCATTTTTGAGAGTTCCTCCTCTTCTCAGTTCCTCTGCTTCATAGAAAATTTCCATGGAAGATGTATGCAAAACTCAGCACCATTTCATTTTATTTGAGAAGCAAGCATTTACGTGACAGAATGAAGCTCATATTGGACCTTTCCCTTCTATTTTGTCCTTGCAAAGGAGTAACTCAGCATCAAATTCAGAAAACCTATTTAGACTCCTCAGTCAGTGACTGAGATTCTGTTCCTCAGCAACAGCTCATCCTGCAGGGATGCTTACATTTAACTGGTGTTTACACTCCGGACCACAAAGTTCCCACAGCTTTCATAGTACATGTAAAGAAGCTGCCCAGTCAGAGGAGTGGCATCTTATCTCTGCCCATACCCTTAGAAGACCTACCAAGTAGGCATGCTCTGAAGATGCCTTATATGTGTAAAAACTATTGAAGTCAACATGCAGCCCAGCAGAGAAATTTAGTCTGTGAGTGAGGAGAAAGGCATGCCTGTTGCCAGTCTTTCACATTGCTAACTTGAGTCACGCTATAGGAAGTGGATCATTTAATAATTAATAATTAATCATTTACCGTTAACTTGTTGGATTGAAGATTCCTTGCAGCAGAAATCAAAACTTCTCTTAGATAACTGAACTCTGTGTCCAAATATTCCTCTGATACCACACAGGCAGTTTTTCTGTGCCAAGAGAAAAATCACATTTCGTAGTAAGGGTATAGTAGGCAGCTTGGTGGTGCCCCAGATATAACACAACCAAATGCTATTAATCGTGTAGATTTTAACTCCAGAATACTGTTTGTCTGTGTGTTTTAAAAGCTATCTTTCTTGACTCAAAGCCGTCAAGTACTCGGTGAAATAGGAAAAAAAAAAAAAGGCTTACTAGACTTTTTCAGTTCCCTTGTTTTCTCCTATTTAACCAACAAAAAGAACAAATTTACATCCTTTAAGACAATAAACAATACATGTTCAGATAGCCATCTGTCTTGGGTTTTATTGAGCATTTCTCTGTGATACTGAGCACCTGCTACAGTTCATACATTGTCTTCTGCTGCTGTCATTACGTGGTGAACTCAAATAAATGTCTAAACCTCCATCAGTTCCTAGCTTAAAGTAGTTCTGTGGAAGCAGACACTTCTCTTTAAGGACTTCTGATGTCTGCTGGGCTATCCCATCCACCATCATAATAAGATGCAACTGCTGCTCAATCCCTGCATCTTATGGTCATCTTCCGTTACTGTAATGATTATGCCAGCTAGAGGTAGATCTGAACTGAAATCAGAATCTGTTGGTGAGAGCATGCCAGGCAATACATCACTCACTCATTCCCCAGGAGCTGACCCAGCTTACAGAACTCACTGGTGGAACTGTTATTTCTCATTATGTTACAAACCACCACTGTCCTTTATGTCAGTAAAATGAAATGCAGAAAATATGTGGCACGTTTCAGCACTCAGTTCTCTTATTTCACATTCCAGTCTTGATGCATTTTTGAAGGACCACAGAAATGTGTAGTTTAAAACCTGTCTAGTCAACTTCCTTGATCCTGAGGCATACGCTTTGAATTTAAGTAACTTTCTTTTTTCCGTTGCCCTTTGGAACAGTTTCCTTTTCCTACTTGGCTCAAACTATTTTCACATCAAGACAGCAGTAACAGCACATTCCATCCTGTGATGCAGATTGTGAGTCTGGCCCTTTGGGACCTCTGTGCTGACTGGATGAAATTACATGTGCCCCCAGCACAATTGCCCCAGAGGTATTCCTGGAATGGCTGGCAATATCTGCAGTACCGTACAGTACCCTGAATTTCTGTTGTTGAGACACAGTACAGGAACTCTGTTAACTTTCCAGGCAAAGAGCAGAACTGCACATCCTTCCCTAGATCATGGCATATAGCACAGATCAGCAGAGCTTTTTATAGGCTTTCTGTAGTAAACAGTCCCAGACCACTATGAAATAAGCCATCGTAGACCCTTTTTTATGTATTAGATTTTAATTCTCTAAATAGAAATATAGATTTACATGGAAGTAAACCACAAGGCTGAGCTAGGACAAATATTCAAGAACTCACAGTTCTGGGATCACTCCAGTAGCCCAGTTTCTGCAGAAAATCTCCACTTCTATGCTGGGCTTCACGCTGGTTGCGATACGTGCCTCATAGACCTGTGAAAGCATCCTGAGCCCAGAACAAATGAGCATACTAAAGCCAGAAGCTCTGGAAAAACAGCCTTTTCATGTGTCCCTGGGCATTAAGATGAGGGAGCACTGGCAGTACCTCAAGGCATTCGGTCTATAAGAATGAGGATTATAATGTCAATCCTTCACACTGAGAAGTCGGTAAATGTAGAAGAAACGTACACGTACAAGTATGCACACACTTCTTGGTATATGGAGTGCAAGAAGAATTTGCGGAGTCTGTAAAAGACAGTGCTGAATCCCGTGCTATCCTTCCCTACTATACTCTTTTATTTGTACTTACATCACATTCTCCACCATGGCCAGTATGACACATCTGTAGAATAAAATGAATTTTTAAGGCTTGATGCTTGGGCCATATTCACTGCGTTGCCTGAGTATTATCTGACTTTGATGCTATGAGAATGCATTTTAGGATATTACAGCTTTGGAGTATTAAGATCTTATTTTATAATGAGATGTACAGGTAAGGATCTATATTTGTGCTTTTTCCAGCAGTGCATGCAGCAAGGTTACTAGTTTCTACCATGTGGTATTTTTAGTTTCAAAGTGAACAGCAGCACACTGCTTTGATTTTGGAGGGACAGGGTTCAGGTTGAACAGGGCATTCCTATTAGTGGTGGAAGGACTGCTAAGGCACAATTATTTTTTAACATGCCATGTGCAAGTGAACATACCACAAAACAAAACAAAACATGCATTTGGATCCTCTCCTTTTAGGTCAAGGAAAAGTGTTTACTACTTCAGACCAGCATGTTCTCCGTTGCAAAGCACCATGGTGAAGATGAAGATGGCTCCTCTTGGAACAATTATCGTGAAGAAATCTGCATCAGCTCCAGACCAGTTTCAGTTATGATGTGAAAGCGCATGCAGTAAGTCTCAAAAGAGAATATGGAGAGGGAGTCTAAGGATCACATATGAAAGAGGGAGTAAAAGAGCAGGCAGGCAGTGCCAGAATATGTTGTATGCCAGGGAGAGCATCTCGCCTCTTTAAATCAAGGCCCATTAAAGGCTTGTTCTGCAGATGACCTTTTCAAAACATTTTTTGTGTTTAGAGCTTGCATCGTAATATGACATGTGTCCTGGAAATCATCGGTTTATAAGGACAGAAAGGCCATGTGAGGAAACAGTACATCACATTCTATTACTGCTGGCATGTTTTTTAAGCTGTGTAAGGGTTTTGTGTTTTAAAGCATGGTAGAAAAGAAAAGTATATTCAATAATATGAAGTCAGGCTGTGCACAGGAAAATGCCATTCGTTTCTGTGGTCTAAAAGCTCATATTCAGTAGTTGGTCACACTGCAATCCACAGTGGAGACTCCTAGGCCTAGGCTAAATAAGTTCATTCCTGTACAGCTGTTCCAGACCCCCTGTGACTCATCATAGAACTAGTTCCATACCTCATTTTCCATGCTGATCCAACCAGCTAGATTAGCTCAAAATTATCTTAGCCATCATAAATAGCAGAAGAATTCCTTCTAATTAAATACTGAGCAACAGTTGATAACCTGTTTTTCCTTAGTATTTTTCACAGTTTGACAGATCATGTTATTACCCTCTAAACCCAGGTTTCCTGGGAAACAAAGCATCTCCTTACTCTTCTAATCCTTCTAGGGGAATGAAGCCAAATTAAAACATTTCATGGGCGTTCATTACATTCTATCACAGATAGTTCATGGACCTATCAATGTCAACTGCCCAGAATGTGCTACTGCTTAATGGGTAGCAGAAACAACTAAACTTGCTTTTTGTAACAGTTACTTCTTGTTCAGGGACAACATTAACCAGGAACAAAGGTTCCTTTCTGGGCAGTGCTTTATTTCATTCCAAGTCAAGGAAACACTCCACTTCTAAGAACCGGATGTTGTTATGCAAAAATGTGCAAAAGGAGCCCTTCACAAACACGCAAGCCAACTCCAGCTTCTATTATATATGTTTGTCTCCTTTGATTTTCTGGAGGGGAGTGCATTCTTTTAAGTTAAAGATAACAGCAGATAGTTAGGCTATGATATGGAACCTTATTTCTGTTCTTCCTTTGGCTAGAGAAAATTCAGTGGAAATGTTCCTTCGGAACGCACGCAATCACACCTAAGAGGCTGTGCATCCTGTGACTGTTTACATGAGCCTGCAAACTATGTTATCATCAGTCTTTCTGCAGACATGTCCTGTTCACTAAACCCACACACAGGAGAGTCATTTATATGAATATTAAGGACCACTTACTGCACCTTGCAGAGGAACTTACCTTAGTAGGAAGAGTTGCTTTGAAGTGGAAGTGTGCAACTCACATGACTGGTAATCTACCTGAGTAGAGAGAAATCAGGCCCAAAGAGCAGCAGGAATCTGCAAAGAGAGTATATTAACTGGTAATTGGATGAACACTTCTCATTTGTTTAGCAGAGAGCTGGGAGAGGACTCCAAAAGCCAAACTGGGACAGAGAGCTGCTTACTGGGAGAGAACAGAAAAGAAAGTGAGGTATTCTTCTATCCTCATTCCCATTTTGGCCATTAAGGGGAGATGCTTGAAATAATATCTGGATCATGCTTGTTGTAGAAATTAAGTAGTTTATGGGATCCTGTGATTTTGCAGACTTGCAATGCTTTTTCTGAAAAGCAGCTCTCAGAGATAGGCCAGGATTTGAAGCACAGCAAATTCAGGACACTCCTAAAAAGAGAAAACCGGGCCAGTGCAGCTGTCAGGGAATTCAATCATAGTTCTCAACAGCCTTGTTATAAACTTTGCAGACTGATCTGTCATGGGAGTTCCTGACACAAAGCAAGTAAATGCAGAGAGGAAATTAGAAAGGCAAAAGCCCAGCTAGAACTCAGGCTGGCCACTGTTGTAAGGGACAACAAAAAATGTTTTTACAAATACATCAACAACGAAAAGAGGGCCAATGAGAGTCTCCATCTCCTATTGGATGCAAGGGGGAATATTGTCAACAAGGATGAGGAAAAGGCTGAGGTACTTAATGCCTTCTTTGCCTCAGTCTTTAATAGTCAGACTAGTTATTCCCAGGATAGTCAGCCCCCAGTGCTGGAAGATAGGGAAGGAGTGAGGAACAAACCTCCAATAATCCAGGAGGAAGCAGTTAATGACCTGCTATGCCACCTGGACACTTACAAGTCTATGGGGCCGGATGGGATCTACCCAAGGGTGCTGATGAACTGGCGGAGGAGCTGGCCAAGCCACTCTCCATCATCTATCAGCAGTCCCGGCTAACAGGGGAAGTCCCAGATGACTGGAGGATAGCCAGTGTAGCACCCATCTACAAGAAGGGCTGGAAGGAGGATCCCAGGAACTACAGGCCTGCAGCCTGACCTCAGTGCCAGGGAAGATTATGGAGCAATTCATCCTGAGTGCGCTCACCAGGCACGTGAAGGACAACCAGGGGATCAGGCCCAGCCAGCATGCATTCATGAAAGGCAGGTCCTGCTCGACCAAACTGATCTCCTTCTATGACCAGGTGACCCGCCTAGTGGATGAAGGTAAGGCTGTGGATGTCATCTACCTGGACTTTAGTAAGGCCTTTGACACTGTTCCCCACAGTATCCTCCTGGAGAAACTAGCTGCCCATGGTTTGGATGGGTGTACTCTTCGCTGGATAGAGAACTGGCTGAATGGCCAAGCGCAGAGATTGGTAGTGAGTGGAGTTAAATCCAGCTGGTGGCCAGTCACAAGTGGTGTTCCTCAGGGCTCAGTTTTGGGTCCGGTCTTGTTTAACATCAATGATCTGGATGAGGGGATAGAGTGCTCCCTCCATAAGTTTGCAGATGACACCAAGCTGGGCAGGAATGTCTATCTGCTTGAGGATAGGAAGGCTCTGCAGAGGGGTCTGGACAGACTGGATCGATGGGCTGAGGCCAACTGTATGAGGTTTAACAAGGCCAAATGCCGGGTCCTGCACTTCAGTCACAACAACCCCATGCAACGGTACAGGCTTGGGGAGGAGTGGCTGGAAAGCTACCCAGCAGAAAAGGACCTTGGGGTGTTGGTCGACAGCCAGCTGAACATGAGCCAGCAGCGTGCCCAGGTGGCCAAGAAGGCCAACAGCATCCTGGCTTGTATCAGGAATGGCGTGGCCAGCAGGAGTAGGGAGGTGATTGTGCCCCTGTACTCAGCACTGGTGAGGACACACCTCGAGTACTGTGTTCAGTTTTGGACCCCTCACTGAAAGAAGGACATTGAGGTGCTGGAGCGTGTTCAAAGAAGGGCAACAAAGCTGGTGAAGGTTCTGGAGAACAAGTCTTATGAGGGACCAGCTGAGGGAACTGGGGTTGTTCAGTCTGGAGAAGAGGAGGCTCAGGGGAGACCTTATTGCTCTCTATCACTACCTGAAAGGAGGTTGTAGTGAAGTGGGTGTTGGTCTCTTCTCCCAAGTAACTAGCGATAGGACGAGAGGAAATGGCTTGAAGTTGCATCAGGGGAGGTTCACATTGGATATGAGGAAAAATTTCTTTGCTGAAAGAGTGGTCAGGCATTGGAATAGGCTGCCCAGGGAGGTGGTTGAGTCACCATCTCTGGAGGTGTTTAAAAAACGTGTAGATGTGGCACTTCAGGATATGGTTTAGTAGGAATGGTGGTGTTGGGTGGATGGGTGGACTCGATGATTTTTAAGGTCTTTTCCAACCTATGATTCTATGAAATATATTTTTAAAAAATAAAAAGTTTGGAAGGAAACAAAAGAGCAGACTATTTGCTCAGACAGTTGGAGAAGCACAGTCCCTTCTGACATCCTTTGTAGTCCAGGGAGCAATTCCTGAGCTGCATTCTGAGACAGAGGCAGTGTTGCCAGGCCTAGCATTCTGGCAATTACTCAGCTGAAATGGAAATAGCAATACAGATGCCAATGGTATGATGCAAGTTGCATTGTCCCTGTCAGAATGGGAGTCCATTATGGTTTCTGGGCTATTTGCTTGGAATTTGAAGTCAGCTGTAGTTCCATGTAAATTACACGTTTAAGCCAGGAAGTAAGATTTTTTTTTTTTAATGCAAGCTCCTCCTCATTCCCTGGCCTATACTTCTCTGAAGGGCTATTTTGGACTTTGAACAGGGAATTTGAGCTTAGGATGCATCGAAAGAGCTGAGAAGAAGGAAACCTGAACAACTCTCTCCAGAGCTAAGAAGCATGCATATGAAAGTTTTGCTGTTCCTAAAGCGTAAAACTGGAATAATTGTATGCACATGCCTGTAAAACACTTGGAAACAGTTGAACACCAGAGAGAAATAATAATATTGTGCCCTCCTAATCTCTCAAAGGTCAATGGGTTAGCAGGGAACAATGTGGAAGACAATGAAAAACAGAGGAGGAGTAGGTCAGACTTGGAAGGAGAAAATTCAGGCCTGTATGGATACATTTTATAATGTTATAATCCTGAAGTCAGTCTAGGCGTGATCTTTACGGGATTAAAAACTCAGGCTTTCTTCTAGTAATTGAAATTAAACAGTACTTGCTCAAGCAAGGATAGTTTCTTATCCATCTGTCACTACAAATAAAAGTAATACCATGTGTTTAGCAGTATCTAAATATCTGGTGCTACAGTTGGATAACACTTCTTTCAAAAGTTTCCCGGCATGCTCTGCAATGAGAAAATAACCAAAACCAAATGGTCTTTGCCCCAGGATCTGCATAACTGTAAATCTAACTGCAAAGAAATTTCCAGGTTAGAAAGCTGTTACAAATGTCCATATGCTTCTTTCTTCTAAGGTATACTATGTAAGAAGCTACGGGGGAAAGGGCACTTTGGTAATAGAAGGCTCTTTAATACATAAAGCAATACAATCCATGGATTCTGAAGCTGGACATGTTCAAGATGGAAATAAAATGTCAGTCTTCACAGCAAATATGATGACTAACTAGTGCAGCTCATGAAATAACGTTGTGAATTGTCTACCAGCTGAATGTTTACTTCACAATTTCACAATTCTATTGACAAAAATATTATGAGTCTCTCCTTAATTATATTGATTTGTTCCATAATAGCCGATTAAATGAAAATATTAATCACCTTTGTAGTTTTTCTCAAAAATCTCTTAATGGATAGAAAACCTGGAAATCACAAACATTATTATAATAAGGGTTAGGGTTGCATAGCCGCTGATTACCAGACAAAAGCAGAGAACACCAAGTGGAATAAGAGGTTGGTACCTGCAGAGCAATAAATACATTGGATTTGAGGTATAAATCTATGTCTGGAGTGAAGCAGCTGCCCAAGCCCGCTGTTCCAGTATTCACACTCGTCGGGACAGCACCAAGAAGGCGAAGCGTTTCAGACCTTTCCCTCCCTTTCGCCAGGCCTTCGAGCTCCCCCCCCGCCCCCGGCCCGGCCCCGCGGAGCGCCGCGCAGT
>Ga0065711_1030262_pt1 | contig 33116 bp, 22 predicted proteins | sample Hoacrofraction12_FD_59098 | JGI IMG/M metagenome (GOLD analysis project Ga0065711, IMG submission 59098) | Hoatzin crop microbial communities from Cojedes, Venezuela - Epithelial fraction 12 v2 (version 2) | ecosystem: Host-associated > Birds > Digestive system > Esophagus > Crop | place...
GATTACCCCATAGTGTGGTCCTTGCTGGAATAAACAAGCATATATCCCTCAGACTTTTCTTATTGGTCATATGCTTCATCTCCTGGCCATCTTGGTAGCCCTTTGCTGGATCATCTCCAGTTTTTCTACATATCCTTTGAGCTTCACAGAATCACAGAATGTTAGCGGTTGGAAGGGACCTCTGTGGGTGTCCTAGTCCAACCCCCCTGCCGAATCAGGGTCACCTACAGCAGGCTGCACAGGATCTTGTCCGGGTGGGTCTTGAATATCTCCAGAGAAGGAGACTCCACAACCTCTCTGGGCAGCCTGTTCCAGTGCTCCATCACCCTCAGAGTGAAGAAGTTCTTCCTCATGTTCAGACGGAGCTTCCACTGCTTCAGTTTGTGCCCGTTGCCCCTTGTCCTGTCACTGGGCACCACTGAAAAGGGTCTGGCCCCATCCTCCTGACACCCACCCTTCAGATATTTATAAGCATTTATAAGCATGGAGCTTGGAGGGCCCAAAACTGGCCACAGCTTGCATTGCTACCTCATCATGGCAAATAGAGAGCGTTAATAACTTCCCTGAATCTGTGTTCCTGTCTGTGTAAGCATGGCGTGAGGTTTGCCATATTTGCAGGGAGAGTGCATTTTGGGCTTATTTGCAGCTTGGCTTTCGTTGTAACCCCTGAAGTGGTTTTCAGTGGGAATGCCACTTGGTCAGTTCCCAGTGCACTGGAGTATGGGGATACTCTGCCCCAGGAACACTCTTGCTCTGGTCATCTGTTTGTCTGGACCATTGGAGTATTTTCTGTCTCAAGCTTGCCTTAAGTTACACCAGGAAGTTAATAGACCATGCGAGATGGCCACTTCAAATTCCATAGCATGGAAAGCTGTTTGCTGCTTGCACCAGAAAGATGTGATCAGAAGGTCTTTTACTAAAAAAGCCTGTTTGAAGGCTCCCTTCTGCTTCGTAGTTTTCCTACAGAACCAGTCTCTGGAAGAATAAAGTATTCCTTTTAAGTATTTTATTTAAACTTGCTGTTTTACTTTCAAAGGAAGTACATCTACTGTGTGATATACTGGAGATGTTTCCTAAACTGCTTCTTAAATCACGGTATTGAGTGCAGACAGTCCAAAGGGACTTTATCATTCCCAGGTTGAGGGTTTAGCTGCCTTATCCATTCTCTCTTTAGGTTGTGTCTTCTTCCTTCTGTAGTTAATCTTAGATGCTTGTTTTTTTTAATTCCCTTCCTTGCAGACTCTTCCTTTGTGCTGCTTTTCTTCTGATGTCAGGTTTAAATTTTCCTTTGATTTGACCTTCATTTCTGGATAATCATCTCCGTCAGGTTAGTGGGCATGTACTCTCTATCCTTCTGCCAGTCTATTGTGCGTCTATTAGAATATTGATTTGCAGAGAGTGAGGTATAAAAAGTCAATATCCCATTAAGTGGAGTAGAGTGACAATGTCTTAAGTCTTGTCAAGTTCAAAGGTTGTGTCTAGACACTAAGGTGGTGGTATTTTCCCTGTGTGGCCTTGACTAGGCAGGTAAGACGAAACACACACATCCTGTTAGGGTTTTGTTCGCCTGCGTTCATGGCTGGAAGTCTCATTACAAACAATGAAATTTTAACAAGTTTTGGTAATGCAAAAAAGTACCTTGATTTATTATGACACTTGCAGTTTATTGGGTTTTTTTTTTAGTAGTAGAACAGTAGACTATAAATGTTCTACAGTGTGTTTAGGCAGGATATATAGACACGAGCAATCTGGTACTCCATACCAGTGCCTGCTCATAGGTGCTCAGAGAATTGTGGAAAGACCAGGTGTAAAGATTTTTTTTCTTTTTTCCTGGTCAGTATGAGATGCCTATCACATACAGGTGATGAATGCAGCTGCCCTGCCTGCCTGCTTGTTCTCTGCACAGGAGTCTGCCATTTGAAGATGGGGAGTCAAACATACATATTTTTCTATTTCCTACTTTTGAACTGTTCTCAGACCACTCTGCAGTTATTTTAAGATGTGCTACTTGTGCTTTAGTACTGTTCTTTAACATCTGACTGACCGCAGGTATGATTCCCCTCAATGCACTGAATTGTCTTTTAAAAAATAATAAATGTATTAATACTCTCTCCTAATTGCTTATCTAGGAAACTAGGTTTTACCCGTTTACGGCTCAATTCATTTATGCTTTGTAGTTTGTAAAGTACATTAAAATACTTGATGGGCTGAGAATTTGGAATGATGAGAGACTGCAGTCTTCACAGGCGTCTGCAGTGGTGTGGTGCAGTGGAGGTTGGCTGGCACGCTGCCTGCTTTTTGCATGGCTGAGCTCATTGTCTGTGGGTCACACCTGGCCCTCGCTAAGCTTGGAAGGGTCAGTCCTGAGCCTGGGGCTGCTGCCTGGTGAGACTGTCTCCTGCTGTGTGCTCATGAGCTGGCGAAAGCTTCCATAAGTCAGTGAATGCTGGAATGACATGTCTGGTAATCATGTTTGTAAATCCAAAGAAGAAGTTGAAGATCAGTTTATTTAAGTATGCCATAACTGTGCAGAGAAGACTGACCTTGGAAAATGCTGTGTTTGAATTGCATAGCTTATCAAAATATCTCCAAGTGCTTTGCAGAGATAGATGAACTTTGTTTCCTTTCTTGTACAGATAAGAAAACTGACGCAGAAACATGTGAAATAAGTTAACCAGTGGTTGAGCAATTGTTCTTGGTTATCACAGAGTTTTGCATTTCACCTCTCGTCTTATGCTGCTCTTGCAGCGTCGCATAGGTAATATGGACCATAAATCTTTTTGCCAATACACATGCACTTAGAAAGTCTTGAGTTTCATATGAGTAAAAAAGTTATATAACAGCATTTTGTCACGTCCTCAGATGTCAACAAAACAAGTTGAGAACAATGGGAACAATTTGGATCTCACCGTGCATATTGCTTCCTGAGTGACAGCAACGTGTTTCAGTGAAAATTAGTCTCAGGATGTGTTTCAGTTAAATAAATTTGCACCTGTAAAGTATTTTGGCCTGACAGTTGTAGGTGACCCACTTGCAAAGACTAGATGGACTACCCATCTACTGGCTAAAATTGTAATAATGTTTTGCAGGGGATCTGTCCTGAATATATTACCCTGCTTTTGTTAATAGAGAATGCTATGTAACAGTATTCCAGTTAAATAGATTTGTGTAACAATATTTCTTCAGAAGAAACTCATTACTAAGTGAGACATAGAATTGCCTCACAGATGGAAGGATTTTCTTCCCTTTGAAGTGCATGTCAAATTTCTTCTGTGCTCCCCATCTGCCTTGTATGCAAAAACTTCCTTTGCCATCAGTGACCTCTGGCAAGCTCTATGTAGATAAGGGAAATGTATTTGCACACCATTCAGGTCTTTTGTGGACTACATATGTAACGGACAGTTTCAAGGGATTGAAGCCACTGTTTCAAATTGATGTATTAGTACTGTAGTGTGGTTAGCAAACCAGTGCCTGGAAAAGCATGTTCCCACTGTGCCGTGGTTCCCTGGTGCAGTGAGCCCCGTTGGATAATAGGCATTTGTTGTGGACTGAAAGTCAAGAGCTTGGGGCTGCTTAACATTTCCCAGCTGTGGGCTGGAATATGAGAGTGGTGCTGTTGGACATAGCTGGACTTGCATCATTTAGGATAGAAGCACCAACCAAGTGTGTGCCTCAGTGTTCTGGTGTGTACCTTTGTGTATAAATATATCCTTGGTGTGTGTATATATGTACATGTAATACATTTTCATCTTTGCTTAAATTTCTCACTTAATTTGTTCCAAAGGACTGTATTGATGGAAATCGTCTTCTCAGAGTTGAGAATCTAGATGCCTCTGGTTTTTTCCAGGTCTACTTCAGGCTATTCTGTTGAGTAAGGATCCCAGATGATGGATGAGATTGCATGCTTGCTTTCCCTCCTTCTCCCTTCCTTCAGAATCCCTAGCACTTCTGGAAACCTTCATGATTTTGACTACCTCATTTCTATACCCTGTAATTTCTATACCCTGTAAAACATGGTGTAATGATAATTTCTTATGATCAAGTCTCTTGTTTTTTCTCTTTTAAATAAATAATTTAGGTTCTTGTTCTTGATTTTTCATTGCTAGTGCGAATGTGCATGTAAACATTCTTGTTGGAGTGGTTCTTGTCAGTGGCTTACTGTCAATTCTGTTGTGTGTTGTACTAATTCGAGGTGTCTTCAGGCACACATGCTGTGCCTCAGCCATATTTCCAGTCAGCGTGAGCCCCAAATCAGTGTAGGTGTAGAGGGAAATGTACAGTTTCGTCGTGGCAAAGACTGTGGTGATCATCCAAGCCGCATAAGATGAGCATACATAGGCCGTTGCACTGAATGTGAAATGAACTTGGTGCGCTCTGAGACTGTAGTGTTAATCAGATTTCACCTTGCTGGTTAAGATCTCACCAGAATTGTTGGAATGCAAGTCATCTAAAAATGCACGTAAGCTAAGGCTGATGGAAAACTGTAGTGCTCTGAGAATAAAGTAGAAGGTTGAGTCAGGAATAATCATTTTCATCTTCACCGAAAGTGGCTGTCTGACATGATGGATTGTGGAACAAGTCCTTCCAGTTCTGCTCACGCATAGCATCTTGGTCTGCAGTCTTTCCTTTATTAAATGATTTGACAGAAATAAAAAATAGGTTTGGTTTTTTTTCCCGAAGTAATATTCGCTTAATATATTACAATGTTTTCAACCTGATGATTTCTGTACTATTTATGCTTTCAAAAAGATGATATTTTGCATTTTTTTGTATTTGCATTGTTGTGAAACATGCATCACGAGAGACTAAAAAAGTCCCTTATCTTATCTTGCTGGTCTATAACTGTATTTTGGTTTAAATGAAATCCGTAATTTTTCCTTGTTGGTATGACAACAGAAAACATAAAGGTGAAATTAGAATAGGAATATAGATGAATGTTAACTGTATGTACTGTAGTAGTTAAATCACTTAGTGATTACAGAATAATAATTCAGTATGGCATGCAGTCAAGCAGAATGCTTTTAAGAGGGGAGGAGCAGTATAAAGAAAGAATTACACACTTTTAATGTAGTATTTCACTGTGATAGTAAATCAGTTTCCTTTGTCAAATTGTATGAACAAATTTATGAGTGTGTGTGTGTCTAGGGCAATTAATAAGCCATCTTGTACAGCACTAAGATATCTAGTTTTGCACTGTGACCTTTAAATAAAATTTATCTCAAAGGCATAAAGCTTAAAACTTTCTAAATGTTCCTTCTAAAAGAAAATTTAGGAAGAAAGAAAGAGAAATGCCTTATTAAAAAAAGTTAGTTTGCATAGTATTCCAGCTGCTTAGATTCTGATTAGCTTTAAAAACTATTAATTTTGATGTAATCTCTTGATTATAATAATGTTCTCTGTAACACTATTTCTGCGTGTTTTATGAAACAAAGATTTTCAAGTACCTCTCAGTCTTTCAGAATGCTTGACAGTCAAGTGTAGTCCAGATAACTGGGAGCCTTGAGAAATGGTCTAATTCTGTACCCTTAGGCATGTGTAAGCCTCATGTAAGTGACAGCACTGTGTGTGCGAACTCCAGGTAGCAGGAGGCATGACCTCCTGGATGCCCAGGGAGCAAATCAGCAAATGTGATTGCTGTTCGTACCTGGACCGCCAGTTTCTCTGCAGAAACCCTTCTAGCTTCTCTCTGTAAGTTCTGCAGAGCTGGGACCATGAATGTGTACTGTAGAGTGATGCTGTCAAATGATGCCTGCAGGTTGTAAAGCAGAAAAAAGGGGAATAAAAAAAAGAAGAGTTGGAACTGAACAGTAGCTGAGCAAGTAAAAATTGATTTTCTAAACAGGACTTTAAAGATACGAAGAAGGTGTCTAGGTGTCTTATTGCTCTTGGTGGCTACATTTGTAATACTGCTTTCCCCTAAACAGTCCTGCCTGAAACAGGTAACTGGCTTGATAGAGGGTTCAAGAATTACTGGTCTAGTGAGGGTCTAGCTAGAGAAATGTTTTTCCATGAATTTTTTTGGGGAGATGTACACAGACATATTAATTGCTCTTTTTCTGGGAAGAAGCTGAAATCGCCGCCATCACCAAATTTTTGAACATTATTAGCTATCCCCTGCTCTGTGGCAAGTTACTTGCCCTTTGCTACTTCTGGGGAGTAGGAACAGCACTGCCAGTGTGGGAGGGGAAGAACAGGGATTGTTTGATAAGGTCAGCAGTGTTGGTCTTAACCATCTGCAGCACTCTGTGGAAAGGACATGTTTTGAATATGTTTCTAAGTCATCTCCAGCCTGCTGTCATCCTTGTTTTGTAACGCTGACTACTTGGAAGTGCTCATCCGTACAAAATGAGCAGACTACAATGGGGTTGTGTGCTGTACAAGTCAGCTACATATACGCCAACAGCACTGTTGTCAGTGAGAGCCTGGATGCAGGTGTTGCAAAGCCTAGGGAACCTGCTTTCTACCACGCCACAGTGTGAGGCAGTTCAGGGTGTTGAAGGAACCCTGCACAATACTTTCCTTCTGCGGGGTTTGCTTTTGGCAGAGCACAGCACAGGTCACAGAATGGATAATAAACGGGTGGGGGGGGGAAGGAGGATGGGGCACATTCCTGGGTTTGACTCCAGTTCGTAGAGAGAGCAGGCTGTGAAGAAGAGGCAGTGAATCCCTTATGTATGAAACAAAAAGGAAAGGAAAGGTATTGATACCAGAAGGCTGTATTACCCGATTGAGGAGAGAGAAAACTCAGACAGAAGATCCCAAGTGATCTGGCAGGTCAGATAGTTTGGGAGCTAGTTAGAGGATCTTGTGAACAAGACTTTAGAAGGACTCCTGACAACTTTATGATTCTCCCTGTTGCCTCCCATCACAGTGTAAGTCTTTTGAGGTGGAAAGAAAAAAAAGAAGGGGTTTTGCTTGTATGAAAGCCTTTTCACGTATGTTTATACAGATCAGTATTATTTTTTTTGAGGCACAATGGGCATGTAGTTTTATGAGCATGTTCTTCCCTCTTTACGCTGCTGAAAGGAGTGTGAGGCAGGTGGAAGCCCAGTAGCAGCTGGATTCTGGTTGCTTTCATCTCAAGTACAGCATAACCTTGGTCACCGCTGGTGCGTATTTAAAAATCCCTAACGAAGAAAGCATAGTGATTTTGCAGGATCCACAGTGGCTACCACAAAGAGGAAATCTTGACTGCATTGAGGTGATTTGTCATCAGTGGGGCAGGGTCGTAGCCTTCAAAATTATTTTCAGTTCACTAAAACACAATGAAAAATGCTCAGTTCACAGGATACAAACTAATAAAAAAATTACAGCAGTGCTCAGCCAATATACTTGAAGCAATAGTAGTGTCTAGGGGAAAGACATAAGGCAGGGGATGAGCGTAACAGTTTTCTTGGAGAGGCTTGTATTTGGACACATGATTAAGTTTTTAAAACATTTATTAATATTAAAAATCAGTCGGCTTTTAATGGACCAGAGCACTGTAATGGTTCCCTCATTTTTTATTAGTCCTAAAGCTAAACTAAACTTTTGGAGGTATATGAATACTTATATTTGCTTGCAGTTTTGTTGTTGTTGCTATGGTGATGGAGAGTGAAGTTTTTGGGTGTTTCGATTAGGTGAAGATGGCTCATCTCTGAAGACACGCAAATGTATGGATTAAAAGCAACCAGCAGATGTTATGTAGTGTTTCCTTTGGAGAAGGAAGTAGCCCTCAGGAGCTGAACAGCTAGATGAACTGGTGCATCAGTGCATCGATAATGGTAAACCTTTCCTTCCCTTGCAGCAGACTACCTGTGGCCTCTTCTCCGCCAGGGCCTGCTTCCTCAGGGACGTGATGGAGCTTTCCTCACTAATTAGCTTGTCAAGCTCAGTGAAGAGAAAGAGTAGCCAGCCACCTTGTCTCAGTAAAGTCCTTAGCTGTGCTGTGCTGTGTGGTCGCAGAGTTTTTGTTATTTGTTTTCAGTACCAGCTTGAGTCTCTTCCCTGGAGAGAGCTTTGCTGGGGTAAGTAAGCGTTTGAAGAAATTCTTCAGGTGTAGGTTAAAAGGACAAACAGCTCTTTGCACGCTTCTAGGCTCTGGCATCCTGTGGATTAGGAGTTCCTCCATGGGTGTTCCCCAGCTCTATTAAGGATCTCACAGCAGGTATTTCCAGACATACAAATCAAATCTAAAACTACAAATGTGACAATCCCAGTGTTACACTGGGGAGTCTCCATGTAGGAAGTTAACTTTTTAGGAATTTATCACCGAACATCATTAATCCTGTCTTTGATACTAACCTCCATGAAGCGTATCCTTTGCATACAGCCCACATCACAAACTGCTGAGTAGGCAAAGGTGAAGAGTGAACACTGTTCCTGTTTGAGAAGTGGCTGAACCGCTGTGGAAATAGTCTGCTCTGACTTGAAGATAGCATGAATTGGGATTAATGCCATTTGGTTCTTTTGTTTTAAAGCGTTTGAAGAAACAAAGAGAAAGTTACGTAGTTAAGCTATCTCATGAAAGACACAGGAGTGAGCATCTTCCTCAGAAGAATTACTTAACTGGCAACATCTACAAACTAACATCTGATAGGTATGCTTGGGGTATTGCATTTAACAGCAGTATTTTCCAAGTATGACGTCATGTTTTCAGTCATGGATTGTTTTTTGACCCTTCCTCCCAACTTCTGTAAATACTTCTTGATTTGTGGATATTTCTCTCTTACCCTGTGGCAGAGAATGCATTATATTTGTTCATCACAGAAGACGAATAATAAGGAACAGGTAGAAGACCTGTACATATAAAAGCTGCCGGTAAGGCACCTGCCTTCTCAGAGCGCAAACCATGAACTAATTTGAACACAGTGGATTTAAAAACTGTCATTAGTTTTCATGCCTACATATTTTTTTTAATCTTAGAAATGAAGAAATTAATGGGCTGCAGCTAGTATTCCTGGTACCATGGCCACTAAGAATAGGCAGTTTTGATAGAGATCAGGATGTTTCTAGAAACAATTTAGGAATGGCTTAAAAAACCCCAAACAAACAAAACCAGAGAAACTTCCATCTGTATCACGTTTTATGAGCCCCTTTAGGGGAACGGGAAGCAAAGACTGACTGTCCAGTCACAACCTTTATGTAGACCAGTGCAAATACTGATACAAAGACTGTAATATAGTTTAGCAAAGTAATTATTTGTACCAACATTCTTAGTGATTTTTCTTAGCATTCTTGCTGGTAATTTTGGCATGCCTAACTAGGTGATAAGTACTGAAGTGAAGGCTGAAGTTCCTTCTTGGCCAGGCAGCGGTGTGGTATTGCTGTTGTGGACTAGTCAGCCCTGATAACATTCTATGCAATGTGGGAAAAGTGAAAAGCAATCTTGCTTTCAAAGGATTGTTGGTGACCTTTAAATTAGGACTGGGAGTCTCATCATAAACTGCAACTACAGGATACATGACTTACTTCCCTTTCCTTCTGAACGGAAAGGTTATCTTCACTGAAATTACCACTTATTACAGAAAGGTCAAATTCGTATAGCTGCATCTCGAGTAAGTAGAGAGTGACCTTGTTTATCTCAGCATAGTGTTTGCAACTTCATAATTCTGTGGGGTTTTTTTAAAGATCATGCTGTTGTCATTCTTTTATAACATGTTGCAAATAGACATATTTGATGGGCTAGACTTTCAGCTGCTGCAGATGGTTTCTGTTCGCTCAAATGGAGTAACGGTAAATTACACTGGTGCAAGGTTTGGTGCTTTGTAAGAGTTTTGCTCTTTGTCCGCCGTCTCGCTAGAAAACAATGCTTGAAGACTGTGTTTTATGAGTGTTGCTCTGCCTGTGCTATTGGGCCTACCAAGACTTTCTGTATCCCATACTGCAGAGGCACTCAATTCTGCACTGTACGTTTCAGTTGATGACTTGCATATAGTTCTAGAAATTACAGATAACACTTGTAAGAGTCCCCTAAGTGTCACTGGATTGCAGTATGACTAAATTCTCAAATTGTTTAGGGAATTGCTTTTAGACTGGATTGTACGGCTCTGAGTTAGATACGTAAAGAACCTCTTTTCCCAAGGCTTGATAAAGGTATTTAGAAACCCAACTCAGTGCTAAACAGAAGGTTCCCCTTCTACAGGATTGTCACTCTCTTTGGGAAGCAGCTGTTTCTTGCAAAAACTGGAGCAGAAATCACTCCTCTTCCCAGCTTAAGCAGGTGGCTGTGTGTGCACATACTCCCTGTGTAATAGCTCTGTTAAAACATTTACTGATGTTGAGGGAGACTTGCATTTCTATCCTTGTTTGTGTGTTCCAAAGAATTTCAACCACTCATTCCTCAAAAAGAGGATTTTAGACCATACTTAAACTCTTAACAAGTTGGGTTGGTTTTTTTTTCAGTTGTGTGTCTGACATAAAATACAGATCTTTGGAGCCAGGGAAATAGACTGGATACAGACCAGATTCTTCACCTGGAGATTCAATTTGTTTTTATTAGGCTAGTAAGAGAAACATGTCTGTATATATATTTATCTTCTAATGTCTTTTTGATGTCAATTTATTCCTGTACTTGTATAGAACTTAAATTGTTATCTAAATATCTGCCAAGAGATGGCAGCACAATGCCGTTCAATATGCTGGATGAGTTTGTAGGAAAGTCTGGTAGCTATGACAATACAGAGCCACCTTCCCTGAGGTTTTTGCTGGCCTGTCCTAGAACAGACCGACGTATTTATCAGCTTACTTCCTATATGCTATATGATAATTTTAAATAATTGCCTGCTTTGCAGTACTGTGTTCATTTCTGGAAAGCGTTACACTTCTATCCTGCATACAGAGTAAATTTCTAAGTTGTGCCCTGACTTCTCAGTCTCTCTCCAAGAGAAATCCAAAGGCAACTCTAAGGGAGGTGTCATTTTGAGACTGTGTACAGCTGATGTAGGTCCACTAACAGTAGTGGTGCAACATTGATTTCTGTTAGCTATGGAATGTTAAAAAAAAGAAAAATAATCCTAACCTTCTCCCCCCCCAGTATGAATCACCTTGTATTTCTGCTAGCTGCTGTATCTGTTCAAGTGAGGCAAGGCTTGTGGAAAGAGGTAATATCGCTTATTTGTCAGAGGTACAAGAACAGACAAGATTTCTGGTATGAAAGCTCTTCTTCAGATCTCCATTTTACAGTCAGTCATTGTAGGCACACCAGAGCACAGAGATGTTAATACCGAAAAACTTTTTTGTCTTCCAAATACCAAAGCGCTTCTTGGGAAGGGCGGGTGGGAGATCAGAGGGGTAGCTGTAGAGTGCTCCGTTGCACTGTTAATACCAAATGGACTGAGGCAATGTCTGAAAGAGGCTGCTTTGTTCTCTTGTAGTGGGTTGTGCCTGCATTTGGCAGATGCACGTGAAGTCTGTCATAGTTTGTCAGTGCTTGTACCTGCCTATATGTCTATGTGTAATATAGATGTCATCTAGATGTGTAACGTGTATGTGTAATCTGATGTCAGTTGGAGGCAGTCTGTAGGTTACAATTGTTTGAGTGCTGGTGTTGATAGAGTTCTGGTTTAAAAGAGAAGCCCCTGAGGAGTGAGTGAAGCCTTGGTGTACATCTACAGAATAAACACCATCACCTGAGCTGAGCTAACCGACCATCAAAAATTGCACTGCAGATTCCACATTGTGTATTGCATTCGGTACCAAGGACACTGGAGACTGGTGTTTGTGCTGCGCTGCAATCCTGTTGCATCTGCTCCCTTGCCGTTGCATGTGAAAGGCTTAAATTCCAGATGGAAATCAGTTCTTTGAGAATATCCCGTTTAAAATAAATATTTGTAGAGAAAACTCTTCTGTTCATTGCTCAAATCTGAGACTGCTTCCATGACTCTAGCACTAGACTGTGAAGTAGCCATAACTAAGCAGTATGTTCCTTCTTGTCCCTGTAAAAATATGTTTGGGTACCTGTGAAGAAAGATACAATAATAGCCTTTTTTTTTAAAAAAACAAAACCAACCAAAGAAAACCCCCCCCCAAAACCCCACCTTACTTTACTAACTCTCCAGTTGGCAGCAGCGTTTCTTAGCTTTTCTGCTGAAGGATACCATTCTAACCCAAAACATTCTCATACATTTTGCTCCCTTGCCAATGTGTCTGTTAACAGTTTAAGTGTGTAAGTAACCTCCCTCTGTCCTGCTTGGGTTGTGAATGTTGAGTTCTGTCATCAGATCAGTGAGTTTCAGGTGTCACCTTGCTCAGCAGAGAGCCCCAGCCTGAGCAGCAGCAGAGTTTGTGTTGGGGGATGCCGGCAGCTCCAGGGACCTCTCATCCACCAGGATAGAGCCGGGCATCCGTGTGTGTCTCTGCTAAGTGCTTCCCCTGGGATTTCTTCCCAGCTACTCTCAGTAACAACTATGTTGGACGTAGCTTGTATCTGGCTAGCTGCTTCTGAGTAACGAGGGATGTGCAGTGACTGGCAAGACATACAAAAACAGTATTTAAAAAAAAAAAAAAAGCAGAGAAATTGTTAAAAAAAAAAAAGGCAATCTGTACCCGGGACCTGCTTGGTGCAGGAATTTGTGGGCATCAGTTTCCGCAGCATATTGAGCAGACAGAGCTTCAAAAGCAAATGAACAAATACTCCATCAAAAAAACTCTTTCTTCTGAATAACTTTGGCCCATTCTGCAGTCCACCTCCTCCGTGCTTTATGTGTGAAGCAGAAGGTCCGGATCTGGCCGTTACCTCTTGTGGCTACCGCTGTCCCCCCACCCCAGCTGCACGCCACTGAAAGCGCAGAGTGGTTGCTGGCAGCTGCTGCTGCACGAGTCGCAGTGCTCCTGCTTTCGCTGAGGTGACACAGGGGAGGCTGAGGGGGTGAAGGTGTGAGGCAGGGTGCAGCTCTGTTCATTTACTTGTCTGAGGACGCCTGGTCCTTGAGCGTGCAGACGGCACTGATGTAAACCAGAGCGGTCTCCAGATGCTCCAGTGTGCCGTGGGGTCAGGAGAGTGATGGAGTTCAACACCTGCATTCTGACTCGGGTGATTAAAGTCTTTCTCAAGAGCTTTTCCACTGTTCCACATGAATGACCTGAAAGTCACCAGTAATCGGCATGGGGCAGAAAAATCTGGTAGCGAGCTAAATTCCTCTCCTCTCCAGATATCAGTGGATCTGAACCTGTGATACTGGCTCACCTGGTGTGAGAAGCTGGTCTACACCTGACCCACTTCTGCTTGTAATTTGTAATGCAGTGGCTCTTTTTTGATCTTGTAAGACTGATGATAATGAACCCAAGGCTTTAACAAAACATTCTGGTGCCTGTGGAGAGGTGTCAGTTCGGTTTCGTTCCTTCTGAGCCTGGAGAAAAAGCTCTGTTTGAAATAGGCTTACCTGGAGAATTTGCCATGTTTGGCTGCGTGTGGGAGATGATGTTAAATGTCATATTCCTGGCTTCATCAGACTGCTCCTACATCTAGGGTCCTGCCTCAGATTAACTTTCTAATGTTTCTAAAATACGTGATTTTGCAGTTCAGAATATGGAAAGTAAATAAAAAGCACTGTCTGGTGAGTTTCTTTTTAACTAAAGCATTTTAAAGCCTCTGTTAAGATTATATTTTGGAGGATGGGAGGGGAAGAGAACCCGAGTACCATCTGAGGTAGTCACAGCTGAATGCTACTGCTTTCTGTGGGCAGAAACAGCCAGCTTCTTACTAAATTATTCTCCCTTGTACCTCTGCAGGGCTTTTTTTTTTCAGTCCAAAATTGTTTTAGTTGTCAGCTGAAGAGGCTCCCTGCATTCACACAGGATGTTACTTTCCCAGATCAATAGCACTTTGTCAGGGCAGTTTCCTAATACTTAGACTAAATTTTTTATTTCTTAATACAATCCAATACTGCTAGCTAATGTCTCCCTTACTATAATAAATATTTTATACAGTTATTCTAATTTCATAACATTTTATAATTTGTACTTCTGAGTGAATGTGAAGTTTCTTATGTAGTGCACATCTTGTCTATTTTTTCATTTACTGTTGAATTTCATTGGTCTAAAAGCTTTAACAAATATTTGTTCTAAAGACATTCTTCACTTGAAGAAAATGAAGGAATAACCTTTGTAGCAAGTGAAAAAAATTTATAACCATTTGAAAAGTAAACTCAGCTGTCCTTGGTGCTGGCATTTGTGCCACTGTTATAAAGCCGTGATTGCAGTCATGATCTCAGTGGTTACGTGTCTCAGTTCAGCTAGATTGCAGATGGCTGGCAGGGAGACCAAAAGATGTTTCTTGGCCAACAAGATATAAAAGCGGGAAGCTAGACTCTAATCAGAAGTCCAGAGAGGACTGGACCTTGATCTGTGTCAGCAGAGACCAGTGGAGCTTCAATGTCCTGTGCTTTTTCTTTTTTTTTAATCACATCAGGAGATCTTGGAGAACTTTACAAAAGAGATGAATGAAAGACCAGAGAAGTGAGGTCCAGAGGACAAATGACTCATCAGAGATCTCCTAGCAGGATGCAGCATGGGACTCGGGTCTTCTGAGTCCATCTCTGTCTTCTGGCCAGACTTCCATAGCTACAGCAGAGCAATCAAGCCTGCTGCTGCCATGGTTCTCCTTACTCCTGGACTCCAGCAGCTCCAGCAATGATGGTCTTTTCCTCTGTGGCTGAGCCAAACACCAGTGAAGGCAGTGGGAGTCCTTCCATTGACATCAGCAGGCTTTTGGTTAGGCCTGGTTTTGCAGAAGAGGGAACATTATCTTGAGTGTTAAGTATCTTTGTAATTCTTGCGGTGCTTAGGGGTTTTTTAGATCAAATATTGACTAAATTCTTGGAAATGATGGACATGTGTTGTGCCAAAAAGCATGCTGAGGCTGTTGTGCGTTATCACTTGGAACCTTTGTACAATGGCCAATCTGTGTTCCCACTCAGTTAAAATACACTGTTATTAGCATTCAGAATCATCCCTGCTCAGGATTATCTACACGTATGCCAGTACTGCAGCATTTGAATGATTTGAGTGTGCAGGGTGGAATAGAGAGAGAAAGCCTTTTGTTGATAATGCCTGTACGGTATTAACTGAAATGTTTTGGATTATTTAGTAGTTGACTAGATTTTCTACACTTACCTGAACAACCCATTAGTTTGCTCCTGAGTTTTCAGTTGATACGTTCGCAAACCTGTGGGCATGGAATGCTAATGAATAAAGTGGACTATTATTAACATCACAAGTTTGGTTTGATAGCAGAGTATTGAGAATCTTTAAGGGAGGAGAAGTAATTCCTATTGATAAGAAAACCAAATGTAATTACCAAGGCTCTTTGCTGTCTGTCACCATTGTATATAATTCCCCCTCCCCCCCTTTCTAGTCATTCTGAAAAGCACTTTGTATTTTATTGCCTTCCATATATTCTTACGGAGTGCACTGTTCTGTACCTTGGTTAAATTTGATGCTACAAACCTGGATTTGTTTACATTGCTGGAATTTACTTTATGTCTTTGCTGCACTTCTTGTTTAAAGGGCTTCCAACATGAGTATATTCATCCATGTCTTATCCATGCTCAGAGTATTATTTTGAGGTTCTTAGGGATTTGTCCTTCGCACTTCAGAACTTTTTACTGCAGACGGCAGTTAAGGGGGGGGGGGGGAGGGAAATCGCTTGACCTAGTTATGGAAATAAAGACTGCAAAATGTACAGTGGCGGAGATTCTCCTTGCTGGAACTGTGTGTTTTGATTCCTGATTGCCTTTGTCTTTCCATCTGTTCATCTCATCTGCAGCTCTTCCACTGTCTCTCACTGAAGTCTGCTCAGAAGCTGGTAATTACTGGTACATTTTATTGTGTGCCAGGCTGTTTTGGGACTGGCTGCTGACTTGTTTCTACTGTACTGATCTGCTTTTGTTCCCCTGACTCAGATCTGCTGCTTTCTGGTTCTCTCTCTTTCTTTGACATAGACACTTTCCTCCCAGTGGAAAGACTCTGACAAGATTTTTGTAGAAAGTAACAAAACCAGAATTTTTTTCTTTTTTTGCATAGAATCTGCTTCTTCCTGTGGCCTTTTATCCAGGTTTGCTCTTGTATTCTACCTTCACTATGTCATTTCAACACTTTGTGTTTCGTGTCATTCTGTTGCATAATCTTGGTGTGATTCAGGTGGTTTTCTCTTCTAAATGAAACAACTTTTCTTTCATCACTGTGAAAAATTAGTTGAGGAGTCCTTTCTGAGCTGTGTATTTGAAATATTCTGCCCCTTCCAGGTTTCTTCCCCTCTATTTTTTGTGGAAGTCATCTTGAGTTTCATGCTGACATAAATGCAGAGCAGGTGTACTGGTTGCTGTTGTGTTACGCTGGATTACCCGCTATAACAGAGATTAGAATCTGACTGCTGGCTTTCTTTTACTAAATGCATCATAGGCTTTCAAATAGAAAACTGGTAGTATTGATTAGAAGCAGCTGCCCTTCAGTGAGAACTGAACACAGTGCTTTGTAATTTTGGTTTTTGAAGGAAGATGCTGGTGTTCCAGGCTTGGCCTGTTTTGAGGACATGCTTTCAAAGTGACTCCAGGATATAAACAAATACATAAGCCTGTGATCATGAAATGCACTTGCACTTGTTTCTGATGGCTTGAATTTTAATTCCAGTCACCTGAGAAGGAGGTACACTGTGTTAAAGGAATTTGACTAAATAGTTCATGTCCAAGATTCAGACGGGTTTTTATATTTTCTGTTTGAAGCAAGAACTGGAAAAGAGCTTCAGACTTCATGCTATGAAAATGTTTCCTTCCCTCTCCTCACGTGCCTGCTTTCCATTTTTTTCCCGGTGGCTTTGGAAACTTAATTGAATTCTAAATAATTTTTTATATCACACTTGGCACACAGTACTATTGACAATATAAACAAAGCAGACGAATTCTTTAATGCATGAGAAAGAGATAACAAGGGGAAATAAACCCTAGCTTGCTTACAGTGGCTGCAGTGAGGACAGACTTTTTGCATTTCTAACGTTGTGTGTAGCAAAACCCATCAGTTTCAGATTGTTTCAGTTCTAATATCCCTAGCCATTAGTCACAAGTTAAACTCCACTGCCGTGCGTGTCCTGATGTTGCCAGTCCTGGCGTTCCTGGCGTCCCCGCTGTGCTGGGAGGTCAGGCTGGCTTGCAGCTCCTGGCTCCTTTGCTGGGCTCGCTGGCCGCTCGCTGGACTGCAGGTGCGCGGTCGGCAGGGAGCTCTTGTAGTGGAGAGCAGGGCCAGATCTTAGGGATCTTCGCCCATTTGCACATTCCTTCGTGTTTCCTGCACTTAAACGTTCTTGGCCTTACGGAGCCAATTCTCAGGGTTCTCGCTGCCAAGGGAGATTGTACTCTTGATATTTCTTCTTGAAGGAAGCGTGCTTTCTGGGAAATATAATACAGTAAAATACAGCTCTAGCTAAGCGAGTAGCTGGTGAAATTTAACGGACTCTGTTTTTTTGGAGGTCAGAATAGATGAGAAATGGCATTTTTTGGCCTTACAAGCTGTAAATGAATCTCTGGATACCTAATTTTATGTAGCTAACTTTTCAGAAGAGACAAGTGATTGTGTTCGCCTTTGTTCTGAGGTCACAGTTTGAGACTCCTCAGGGGACATGGTAGAGCCTGTCCCTTCGCAATCATGCTGTCGTACCAGCTTTTGCTGTGTTTACAGTGTCTGCGTATGTTTTGTATACAGGGGTGAAAAGAGCCATATTTCATAAAATATATATGCCTCCTGTTTTTGTACCCAGCAGATGTTTTGGTAATGACCACATAGTTGTTGGAGAAGTTTAAATGATTGATTGTGATTTACCCCTCTAAAAACAGTGAGAAATGGATCTTAGGTAATACAAATATTCCTGCCTTCATTGAGGTCAAGAGAACTGTGACAGCTGACGTCAGCTGAGAATCTACCACTAAGCGACATCAGGTTGGTGGTTGTTTGATTGCAGAAATGAAAATATTTTCATATAAACTTAGATCAGCTTCTATATGATTGACATACCATGACTTACGGGTTTTGTTTCACTTAATTTTGAGTGAAATAATAAAGCAACGTAGAAGGTATCACGGTAACATAGGAAGTGTTGTGGTGTTTACTGGACTGAAGGAGTGAGTTGAAATGTTTGGAATGTGTTAGAATCTCCCTTTTTTTTTGTTTCTGTGGTTGGTTTTTGGGTTGGTTTTGTTCTAAGGTTATCTTTGCCATTAAGCACTTTGTCATGCCATTTCCAAATTTCTGTTCTGAAAAGTAACTGAATTCAGGAATCTGACACAGTCCTCGAGGTTCACAAATTAGTATTTCTATATACCCTTCTGGTACACATTGACTAATTTTGTCAGCTTGAGGAAATTTGATAAGCTGGGCCATCCTTTTTCCCCACCTCTATATATTGTGTAAGTTGTATCAGTATTAGTTATTATTAGTGTTATTATTAGTGTATTGTATTAGTTACTCTTAGGATTTTGTAGACTGGTACTCTAGAGTATGATGAATACTGTTAATCATTTAAACAAAACAGGAATTGAATTACTGAGACATTGGGCTTTAAAAAAAGGAATTGCTCTGTGTGTGAGGTATCTGCTCCTCCATGAAGACATCCGCAATTTCTGCTTACTCTGTGTGTTTGGTAGAGTAAAATGGTTTTAAGCATATTATTTTTTAAATATGTCAACTCCCATTGGTATAGTAGAACATAATGACATTTCCTATGACACAATCTGCGGACTGAAATTCTTTTAGTAAGCATTGTCCTAATGGTGAAGAAGCAGTTGTAGTTTAGTGGGGTTTTTTGAATCCTTATAATAAGGGATACTTTTGTGTGTGGAATCATTTTTCTGTGTTGTCAGTGATGATTGAAATGTGCATCAATACTGAATACTGTAGACTTCCTGTAGTTTGTAAGAAAGAGCTAATTTTTCTACAGTTGTATCTAAGTTCAGCATGCTCAGGCTACTTGGGATGTTTCATGTAAGCTTCCGTCCAATCCACTTCTATCAGTTCGTCGTCTGAAAGAGAATGACATACGTCTTACCAAGAAATTTAAAAACTGCTTTATGTGGCATGGCACCAGCAATCTGTAATAGGCCGTTACACCTCGGAGGCGAAGGTCGTTTTGGTGCAGTCCTGTTGTACTTCTGCACTACAGGAGCCCACACAACCATGTGAAAGGCTGGCAAGCAGTACCAGCGTTTAGTTCCTCCTCCAGCAGAAGCTCCCGTCTAACATCCCCTCATGGCGCGGGGGTTTGGCGTGGCGTGTGCTGCAAGCTGCAGTATCCTGAAGCAAACACCCATCTCTATTAAGCTGGGACTGATGAAGGTGACTTAAATGGAGTAAAATGGTGGGCTCTGCAGGTTAGTGGTGGAATATTCTACTCTCCTTTTACTTTGGGAGGGAAGATGACTTCTGTCGTTGCTGTTCCTCCAGCCCACGTGTAGTGTTCCTTCAAAGGAATCTCTGATACTTTGCCTCCCTTATGCCTTTAAGAGTAGAGGGAAGTTCAGAAGCTGAAAACCTGCTGAGCCGAACGTTCTGTAACTTGCCATTCCAGTGGCTATAAAGGAAAAAAAAAAGACCCGAAGGTGACTTACTGTTGTTTGCTTCCTACTTACACAGCTTACTGAAGCTGTTGGTTGTATTGTGTCGTGTTTGTGCAGCAGTAACAGCAACGTTGCATGCTTTTCATGGAAAAGCAGAATAAGAACAAGAGAGTGAGTATTTAACAGTAAAGTCGGGTCTTTCAGAATGTGACCTAAGCTGTTTGTAGAAAATTTTAATGGACGTCAATCTGAAAGATGTTTCATGAAAAGTTGTACAGGTGCATTCTAGGGTGGAGGTGTTTGCATAGGTGTAAGTTACTAAAACAACTGAAAACTGTTAAAAGCAAACTTAAAATTTGAGGGATACTTTAAAAGGAACCTAGGCTTGAGGGGAAAACATATAACCATAGCATTGACTTTCTTTGTGATAAGGTCTCTGAGATTTTTCTCAAATAATTAGCAGGATATAAATATATCAGTACAAAGAAATGTGCAGATCTCTTCTGACAAACATTATTATCTGGAGGCATTTGTTTTATCTGCAGGCATTGTTTCTTGTGCATCCATGGTTACTTACTCTCCCAGAAAGGTAAAAAAAAAGAAGACTATCTGTTACTAGGTATTGTGTTGTACCTCTGGCTAAAACTGTGCTATGGGTGAAATAGATTTTCTGCATAATCTATCCTGGGAAATGGTCAATAACTAAACCAGAGTAAAAGTTAATTACCAACCAGTTGGTAATGCCATTAAAAGCATGCCCAGGGGTAAGAAGAGGCCCATGAGATGCGTAGGAGGTAAGAGAACACTTTTCAGTAGGGTTTTGTGTGTGAAAGGGAGGACAGTAGTTTATGTACGTAAAATAAGAGAAGGCAGAAGATTGTCAGTCAGTGATTAAATCTGATATGCTGAAGCCTTATTTAAAAAAAAAATGAATTTATTTCAGATAAGCCATTGTTTATAAAAATTTAGAGGCAACAGTGTCCTGCATGGTGGTGCTCTGAGTGTATCTACGTCTGAGGTTTCTTATGTACACGCCTCATCAAAGAGAACCGCGTGAAGTAAGGTGTTAGGAGGGCTCCGACAGCCTTTCTGACCTCCCTTATGGCCAGCTAGAATTTTAACAAGTAGATTTGTTTGTGCTTTAACAGATGTCCGTATCCTCTTCTGTACTGTTTGACTCGTGAAAAGCAACATCACATAGGTATGACAACAGACAGTCATTTCACTGATGAGATGCTCTCCCGTCAGATTTCCCTACAGTTCTGTTGGGTATGTGCTTTATGATCAGAGCTGTGGTGAGATCAGGGTACGCACTGAGGTCCTGGTGGGATGAGCACACACGCAACGCCGGTGACTTCGGCTCTGGACTGCAGGCAGCAGCCTGCTGCTGCCTTACCCTGATTTATCCGCTCGCTGCAGTCCCCGCGTGCCGTGTGTGCTGTTGTTATGGCAGCAGTCGTGCTCAGGTGCCTGGGTGTGTGCAGCGTGAGGGGGGCTCCGGGAGCGTCCGAGGGGGCTGCTTCGGGAGGCTGGGCTGGGTGTGCGCTCAGGGGAATCCTGTGCAGTAGGTGGGGACTTCATAACGCAAGCCAAAAGCTAAGCACTGTGCGATCAAAAATCAGTGGCCTTCACGTTTTACAGGGCCAGTAGAGATTCACAGGAGGAATCTAAATGCTGTCAACACAGGCTGTGAATATATTGCGGTTCCAAGGAATACCGTTGTAACCAGACGACTTGTCTGTCCAGTTTTATCACTGCAGTTCTTGTGTGTGCAGTTCTTATCAGCCTGCTGATACCTGGTAATGGGCAGGCTGAAAGCACATATTTGTTCTTGCTTTTTATATTCACATCTGGTTTATTGCAGAAAGTAAAGATCATGTAATACTGGTTTCAGCATATTCCAGGCAGTGTCTTTTTTAAGAACAGCGTTTCTTCATCTTGCTGAAGGAGGGAGTTTGGGATATCAGTGACCATTCCCTCTTTCGCCATTGACACTCTTGACAAAAGACAGAATTGATTAATTAATTGTCTAATGTGAAAAGTTGTTAACTTTTTCAAGCATTGGTGGTGATCCACACAAAGACGCCATGTAGTGTGCGGCATAGTTGATACTGTTTCTTGAACAACTGCTGGGAGTGTCTGAGAAAATCCTGATTCTTACTGAAGTATTTTTGCAAGTTTCTTTTGCCAGGAATCGCCATAGCACACAAGGCAGCAAGCATCACCTTTTCTTTAAGGGGATGCCTGTGTTACGTTGACTTGCCACCGATGGGGACGTGCAGGAGCTGGCTGTAGGCTGGCGAACCCAGGCCCTGCTGCAGCGCGGCCATAGTAACAGCGAGCTCAGCCAGCTCCAGCTCTGAAATCAGGAGTAGCCAAGCCAGCTGGTTTAAAATCAGCACAGTGTAGACATGGTCTAAATAACTGTGATGGAAGATTGCACACTGAGATGCCAGCTGTGATCTTGTGGAAAGGTTTGTGTGGTTTACGAAGTGCAGAGAATTTCACTTCTTTTGTGAATTTCGCTTCTTTTGTGTAGCATTTTGGTAGCTTCTTGGTGACTGTAAGCATTTTTTATTTTTACCATGCTTAGCATCAGAAACAGCAGAAGGGTAGGGATACAGGCAAAAACTAGCCTCTGAGATACTTTGCTTGGTTTTAAGTTCCTTCCTAATGTGCTTTTTAGTATGAATTTGATTTAACTGCTTGAGAAAGGTGCCTGGATATTGTTCAGCCTAGGTAAAAATAGCCCCATTCTGGCAGATAGTCTGTATTTTAATAAGCCTTGTGCTAAGAGTATGTGTGTTTCACAGCATAGCGGAGGTGACCTAAGAGACTTGTGGGTAATAATTCATATTCTGTAATAATGAGTTTTCTCTAACCCTTCTTGCTGCTTTCCATCTGCCTTAGGTTTTTCACTAAGTAAAAATTAAGGATTTTATAGATCAGAATTCAAATTCGGCTTGTTGCCACAGGGGACAAACATTTGCTGTGTGTCGAGCCACCAGGCCTGCCGTCAGGCTGGAGGTGTGCGTGCCACTGTTGCTCTTTCCAGGGAATGCCAGGGAACTACGATCCCACGGAACGTGAGCAAGAGTGCCGAGTTTCATCTTGAATGAGAACCTACCTCCACATTCAGTCCCTGGGCTCAGCAGCCGATTGCAGTCTCAGCTTGGTGTACATTGGCAGCCTTCCTGAAAAGGTAGAGGTCTCATTGCTGCAGCTCCAGTTAGATGAGACACGCTGAAATGTCGAAGACACAGGGAAAAATCTGTAAACATTGACTGCAGGATGGTGCTGCTGCTGTAGCTGTGCAAAGTGAAACACAACGCGCTGGAGACAGGGGTGTTGGAACAGGCTGTCACTGTGGGCAGCTTTTCTGGAGCTCTCATGTAAAGGCTGAGCACTGCCAGAGCCTGGAAGATGAGTAGGAGACAGAAACCTTAGGAAAACTAGAGCTGTGGTTTTCTCAGGTAGGAATTTGCAGGAGACCTGCAAGTGAGTTCACGTTAGGGAAGACTGCAGAGAGCCAGCAGATGCTTGGCCTGCAGAGCAGCAGTGGGCCACCGCGGTACTTCAGGGAATAAAGGGGAGAACTCATTTCAAAATGCACGTGGAAACTGCTGTGTTTGTTTAGTTATACCAGTATTTGGTTCATTTAAAATATTGTATAAGAATTGCATTTATATCAGATGGTTTGTAGTTTGGACCCTAGCTTGCTAGGTGTGACAAAAAGAAAAACGAAGTATGAAAGGCAACAAGAGTGTTTGGGTACTTCCCCAAAAATGGCCGATGTGAACCAAGATACAAGTGTAGCTGACACATGGCCTTAGGAAGCATGTCTAACGTTTTTAAGCTGTCAGTAAGGCATTCTCATCCTTCCCTTCTGCCTGATACCAATTAGTCAAAACAAGTTGTTTTTAGTTACAAGAGACTAATTAGACTTTCTGATATGAACAGAAATATACAACACTGAGACGTAAATGAGGACTTTATGATACTGAGAAGTACATACACCAAAGAGAGCTTCACATCTTTGACTACAGAGTGAAGAATAACTGATAGCTAATGCAGAGCCTTGCAATAGGGTGCTGCCAACTTCAATACATCACTTCCTTGGAGTCTCTTTCATTCTTCTGTGTGGCAAGCAGTACTGCAAATCCTGATAATGAACTAAGCGAAAGGCAAAGTTTGAGGACTGTATATAAGCTATTTTTAAGTAACTCTGTCAACAAGGATAAGAATAACCAAGCAGCTTTTGGGTATATAGGTACAGCTTTGGGTGTTTCTTCAGGATTTGAGTACTTCAAAGTTTGTATGATCCCCCTCCAGCTGTATCAGTTGATCTTATTAAAAGATAGCCTTGATGTTCAGAGACCATAACAGAGGTGAGATTTGTAGAAAAAGGTTGTATCATCAGCGCTACAGAATGTGGAATTTGCTGAAACTTTCTTCCTCTGCGTGCCTTTGATGCCACAAGCTGCACGGTGTGATTGGAGCTGTGGTAGTTTCATTGCAGCAGAATGTGGGCGACTGGTCATGTAAAGGTGGTCCTTTGGGGTTGAAGGTTTGTTTTTCATGCTTTGCTGTTGATCCATTGCCATTATGTCAGTGTTTGAGTTGAAAAGTCTCCTCCTTGAAGGAAAAATAAGTTTTTTCTTCTTTTTGATTGAAAGTTGTAGCAAATTTAATCTTCATAGTAGAAGTTTGGTAGCTGTTGCATTAGTGTGGAGGAGGGTGAACCTGCGTGCCGGGGCCCAGGTGGCCTGTCAGCAGATCCAGTGGAGGATGTTTTGATGTATTTGATTGTAGCTGGCTGGTTACTTCAATGTTTTTATGACAAATGCAAAACTAGAAATATCTAAGCATTTCAAACAACAGATTGTTGAGCTCTTTGTAGGTAACAGTGTCTACTTGAGTGGGAGTCAGCAAATTGATTACTGAGAAAATAATTTTTTTATGCCATGACTATGAGTAGGTGCTATTGTTATGTTTCAGAAGCTAAAATGCATAGTCTCAAGAGTCCTTGTAGTGTTCTTTTGGGGGTTATGGGGTCCCTTTCTATGTTTGTTAAATTATTTTAGTAAGGCTAGTCCACAGCTAAGCTCCAGGCTGAGCTTTGGACCATGTTTCATCCTCTCCTCCCTGGGGAGGCAAAGCATAATACATGACCGACTGGTCTTTTTCAATCTTTGTTTCCTAGTCCTCAATTTTTCTATGTCTTGCACACAAACTTGTGTTGTGGAATATACAATAAAAATTAATTTTATTTATAATAATACATTCCTAGCACTCCAAATACCAAGGGAGGGATTATTAAGATTGCTTTTCTTCATTGTTAATGATTCTAAAAAGGTGATGAGATTAGTTATCTTAGGAGCATGAGGTAACTGTTGTTTTTATTAGTTCCTGGCAGATGGTGGCTGTGTAATGAACATGGAGGTAGTGACAATTCACAATCACAGTAGTTGAGGAGAGAAATTTTGGTCTCCGGAGAGTGGAAATGGGCCTGTTCACCATCTGTGAGAGAAGTTTCTGATAACCTTAGGAGACCATTGGGTGAGGAAAATTATGACTCTATTCTTCTGTATTAGATATTGTAAATATGGGGTGGTTCTTGTAATCTGTGGTGTTGAATGCACTAAAGACCAGTAAGGGAAGAAGACTATTATAATTCTTTGCATTAGTGAAATGTGTTACTTTGAAGAAAAACGCATAAATCTCAATGTTTTATCCGTAGTGCTGTGTCCTTTCTGTGACTATTAGTGTTGATTCATGTGTATTTGTGCTTCTGCATAACTTTTTCCTTTGAATTCTGAGTCAATATCTTTTAGTGGATGATGTCCTCCTCTTCCAGTGGACTTCAGAAGTTCGAGTTGTTTTCACATGCGTGTGTAGCCCTAATATTGGGGGAGCTGCCATGATTTGGAAGAGTGGCCTTGTCTACAGTCTCTCCTTGCTTTGGATTCGCTGTCAATCTGGCATTTTCTCCTGATCTCTACATTATTTTTAATGCCTTTTTGTGGCCTTGTTCTTCAGAACAGAATATAGTACCTGACAAATTCTGTGTGGTAATGAAAGAACTGGACTAGATGGATCCCAGGCTCGTTTCCAGCTAAGGAATCTCTCTCTCCAGAACAGAGTTCTTCTTGATCATTCTTCTATGGCTTGTATTTATGAACAAAGAAATTCCTGAGGCTCCATTAAAACAGTATTTAGTTACCCATGAAATCTTCTGTTGTTTTTCTCAAAGGTAGAGACTCACTAGCTGTTTTCCAAAACCTATATTCTGTCAGCGTAAGATTCTAGTTTACTACTTCTGTTCTACAACATGAAGAAAGGCATGTGTTAGACCTCCTGTGCAGTCTTTCTTGGTTCGGTTGGAGAAATTAGAATGGAGGTGAGCATTTCTCTTTCCAGCTTCTCTGTGCTTCACAGAAATTATGTATTCTTTCTTGTGAAGGGAAAATTTTATTTATCAAATGTAAAGATCAGTGTAAGTCTCCTTCAGAGTTGTAGCAGAGGTGCTGCTCTGTACGTTGTCTTGAGTGATAAGCAACAGCGTGCTTTTATTCAGTATAATACTGATTTGTAGAAACTCTTCCACACATGTCCTGGGAGTCAAATATCTGAACTCCTTCTGTATGAACAGGGAGAAATCTGTTATCTTTTCCCTTCCTCGATGTGTAATAATGTATTTCTTACATGGAGGCACAAAGAGGGTTGGGCTGTGAAATCTGCGATTCCTTGGTCATGTCTGTATCACTTTCCTTCCATCTCTTTCTGTATCTACCATCACCAATAAAAAAGTGATTTTCAATAGGCTTGTCCAGGTCAGCTTCACTGCTTCAGCACTTTCCTCCTCAACCCATTGTGTCCTTCTCCCCCTTCCTGCATCTCAGTTTTGCTGTGGGTTTCTCCCTGGGCTAAGGAGCACTCTGCAGCCAAACTTCACATGAATTACAGGTGTACAGCTTTTTGCCAGGCACTTGCTGTAATTAAGGGAGAACACTGAACTTGAAGAATGGAAAGCTCATATTCACTTTCAAAATATATTTTTGTAATGTTCAATAATACAGTGTTGTTTATGGGGCAGCATTGTGTTGTGGTTTGGGAGAGTTAAGGTAACTGAATGCCAGTTGCACTTCTTCCAGGGATTGTCTCTGTATTGCTGGATGGGTCACTGTAGATAGGGGTTTTTTGTCTATAAAAAGAAGATGCAGATTTGCATTTATAGATTGCAGTAAGGTGCTTTTAGATGAGCAATGTGTGTTGCAAAGCAGCATTGTGATGATTAAAGAAGAAAGATGATAATCTTGAAAAAACTCAGCTAGAAATATAATTGAAAATTAAACCTTAGTATGTAGATTCTGAGAAAAAAATTTTTGCTTAGTCTACTGCCTCCATTAGTTTAAAGACCATTTCCATGTACCCAGCAAAGATTATGCCCCCAGAGCAGATGTAGAGTTTGGAGTCCTGCTGAGGTGAATCATCTCTTCAGAGCTTGAGTTTGCTGGCAACAAAAAGAAGGAAACAGCTGGAGAAAGCTGAGAGAGGCTTTCGGGGATAGGCTTCCTATAGATTATTCTCCTAATTGCTACAGCTGAGCACACAAGAAGAAAGGCAGAGCCAGGGGGAGGTATATTTATGAAAAATGTGTCCTTTCTGTTAGCTGATTGCTGGCCTTCTATTGTGCTGTTAGGGTTGAAGCTTGGCTTCTGAATTTTATCATTTAACACAAATAAAGACATTAATTCTTAATAACAATCTCTCCTGGTAACATTTCACTTTCTCGAGGTATATGGTGTTCTAGTTGTTACCAGGTAAGAAAAAAACCCTGAATATCCAAATCCAGGCTGTAAGAGACTTGTTAAAGATTTATCAGCTTCCTTCTCTTTCGGTGTCATTTGGCAGCAGTTTGTTGTCAAATGGGCCAGAGGGCCCTGACTTTGACTAGATTGTGCTTGGTGCCCGTAGCTCCCAAAAGGAAGAAGGATTAATTGGATCTGGCTTGTTATCACTGAATGCTTAAGAAATAATAAAAGGCAGACATTGTCTAGCTGTAGTGTTAAGGGGACTTGTTGCAAGTAACAGCACATAACAATAATTCTCCAGGATGAAACTAGTGTGATGTATTACTGTTGCATTTATGTGTGATACAAAGGCTTCTGCTGTAGGCTTGGCTCCATTTTGTGGATTGCAGGTTCCTCCATATAATCAACTATTTGCATTCCAGCCAGTTTACTGTGGGAAAGTATACTCTTGCTCGATACAAGAAAATAGCTCCCAATGATGTCATGAGACATGGGAACCTAACTATACGTGACATGTTGTGCTAGCAGTTAGTGGTGGTGGGAATACTAGTAGGTGATACTAGCACTTGCATACTTATACTCAGTTGTGGCCTAACCCTTTCTGTGCATGCAGAATTGCCCACCATTGACAGTGTGAAGCCCCCGACTGCCTCAGCGGGGTTTAGGATCCTGGGATCCCCAAACCACCTTGCCTTGGGTCATGATAGAAGTCAAAGCAGATGTACCTGCACAGAGATGCAGCTAGGAGGAGAGACCATTGCCCATTTGCAGCCACTAGCCAGGACCCTCTCCTGTGGAGCTGCCCAGCCCTTCCTCAGCTGCTGAATTTGTCCCAACACGTCAGCATTTCTCCTGGCTGCTTACCTTGTCCATTAATGTTGTGTGTACCTGGCAGCCCGTGCACTGAGGTGCTGCCTGCTGACCGCTGGAAATGAGAAAAGATAGAGAAGACAAAGGACTTGCACAGAATAATTGCTTTGATGACCTTATTTTCATTTAACTTTTGAAAATGAGTGCACAGTTGGAATAAACACCAGTGACTGGCCTTGTCCTTTGATACAGATGAACTAAGTCCATGTGTTCTTTTAGCGTTGTTTCAGTCTTTTTCCTCTAATAAATCCAGCCTCCTCAAGAGGCACTTCAGTGAAGATCTAATACAGAGTTCTGGAAATTGTTACTGCCCTCAGATGCAGGGAAAGTGAAGGGCTATACCAAGAAATGCGGTTATAAATCTCAGCACATTTGTTATTGGTTTTTTTTTTTTCTTTTCTGCTTTTAAATCATGAAATCATGTAAATGACTTCATGCTTTTTTAGCGTAAGAGGCTATGTAAACTATGGCAAAAAACAAGTAGCATTTTGGGAACCTCTGAGCGTTAGCTGCTCCTGAAGAACAGGCCGTTATTTTTTTAAATGTGTTCTGATAAAGGTATTTCACACATACTTTCGATGCTGCTGTCCTTACAGAAAACATGCCTTCAATTCTTTGTCTTCCCAAAGAAGAGATATCCCTGCCTATTAAAGCAGTTGTTACAATTTAAAATCCCAGTTGTTGCAAGATCTAGGTGTGATTTTGTTCTGGTGCTTACTTTTAGAGGCTACTGTAGCCTCTCCCAGGGTTTCAGTCTTGTTACACGCATGGGGTTGAAATTTGCCCATGAAAGAGCTGGGAGTATGTGCAGATCCAGAAGCATGAGCTCTAATGTAGAAAAGCTGCTTTTGGGGAATGGTGAGCTTGCTGGCCTCTGTCCTGGTCGGTCTGTGCATGAGACTGGTTAGCACAGTTATGTGTTAATAAAAGCAAACTAATGCATTTTTACATTGAAGACGTTTTGCTTGCCTGGCATTGTGTTTCTGTACGCTCTCTGCCTTCTGATCAGTCGGCTGTTTCTGCTGTGTACCCCTATCCAAAGTCAAACCGTATGGAAACTCAACGATTTCACTGCAGAGAACAGCTATGCTGAGCTGGATGTGATTAGCTTTTCAGAGCTGAGATCCTTCTGATGGCAAATTCTCAGGAGGTCTAAAACCCTGTGTAAAACTTGGTTGCATCTGTGCTCTGTTTAGCAAATGTCAGCTCATTGGTAACTTTGGTGTGCCCACAGACACGCTGCTGCTGGCAAAGAATTGTTCTTATTTCCCCTGTGCTTCCCTGCCGTTTTCATTAGGTTTGTAATGTCATTTTCTTCAGCTGGATGATTAGTGTCTAACTGTTTTTATGTTAATACTTGAGTTCAGCTCATTTAAAAAAACTGATAAGGAACCGTATTTCACTTTTGGAAATTGTGGAGGTATTCAAAGAGCTTTTTGTGCTCATAGAAGATTTAATAACCATGTCTAGTTGGGAGAATGCTTGAAAAACAAAGACCTTTAAAAATGTCCCTACTGCATATGCCAAAGGTAAGTGGCAGCACCATTACAAGTCAGGGTAGACCAGACTAAACATGAACCAAAGGGAGATGGCAAAAGTTCTACTTGCTGTTGCAAAAGCACAAAGCACTCCACTGCCATTAGACAAGGCAATTCCTGCATTCGCAGCCGCGATACTCTCAGCCCAGGTTAGAAGCACAATATCCCGAGAAGGACTTAGAAGCTTTTTAGCTGGGGCTATGGATCAAAAGAGGAGGCCAAAGAAGGCAGAAGAGAATTGCAGGTTCATCTGTATATAGAACTTATTTTTCTGAGAAACTGGTAGAAAAAAAAAATCAATTTATCCATCTGCTAAGATCTTTGAAACAGTGAAATGGAGGGAATACATAAATCTTTGAGATAGTTTGGTGGATGATAGCGCACTTCATCAGTGGTGACAGGTGCATTGTTCTGGGAAGTTCCTAAAGTTTTCAGAGGTATGGGCTGTTCAGTAATGTTCTGTTTGCCTGGAAGCTCCTTCGGATATTAGTTCTTACTAATTCACTTTTAGAAGATTAGAATATGTTGAGGTAGCTGGTAGTGTTGATAGCAGCTTTAGTTGCCTTCAATGAATGAGAGAAGCTCTCAGAAAAGAAAGTATGCACGAAGGGATGGTGGGGGTTGAAGCACGCTGAGCTTCATCCCTGTAATCAGTGCCCCACACCAGAGGTGCCTTTTTTGCTAGGTGTGTTGGCGTTTCTCAGGGTACGTTAGGATACGTAGGCTGCAGATTTGGAAGATGCTGTAATGGGCTGCATCTGTCAGCAGTGCCTCCCTGCCTGGGTTTAGTGATCTGGGGAGGGCTATAGCCTCCTGGGCAAATCTGTCTGATGGGGACGGTCAGGTTTCTTGGAAAATCTGTTTTGGGGAACAGGACATGCAGTGATACGATTTTGTTCTTCCCTTTGTCCCTGTATCGTAGCCATTCTGGGTACAAATCCATCTTTTCTTCCGCTCTTCATGGCACATTTGCTGTGTGTCTTTGGGATTGCTTTGTGCAAATAGTTTACTCAGTGCTAAGAGTCCTGTATACACATCATTAATTTCTTCTAGTATGGGATTTGTGCTCAATTCTTTATTTTCCTTTAATATTCAATAAATATTCTAAGCACTGTGCTAAAGAATATTCTGCAGAATGAATTTCTCAATCTTTACTACTGAAGTTGTTCTACTTATTAGGGAAAATTTAGTCTTTGAGAGAGAAGAGATGGAAAAGAGTGATTATAGCCAGTGGGGTAGAGGACTCCCGGGATGGACAAAGTGATACAGAGAGAGCCTGGATTCTAATTCTGTGTCTCCTGAATATTTATTTATGCAAAAAAGAACAGGTTCAGTAGGAGAAACAGAACAAGGTCTTCCTCTCAACTATTCTGGAGTTCAGCTTTGAAGTAATGGCAGCTGAACAACAGCAAGTGAAAGCGAACGGGCAAACCAGCGCGAGCTCGGCACTGGAGCGTGTCGGCACCGCTCGGAGCTGGGGAGCGGGCAGGGGCACTGCCGGCGGGCACGCAGGCCTCTGCCCAGCTGGCTGGCCTCGCCTCGCCCAGCACGGGGACACGCTGGTCCCCCACCCGCCATGGGACGGTGGCACAGCTGGGAGGCCTAGCAGCAGAACGGCACGGAACCACGAGCTGAGCTTGTGAGGCTTTGAGCTGCTGCTGGGGCTGGCGTGGGGAGCAAGGCGAGGGGAAGGGGGCCAGCACCGCTGAGGTGGGGCAGGGGAGGGCAGCAGCCCCAGTGCGATGGTTTCCCAAGGGGCAGCGTCCCAGCTGCCACTGGCGAAGGAAGAGTGAGGGTTCTCCTCTGATGGCTGTGCTGAGGGAGTGAGCGAGGGGGATCGGCTCCGGGGCAGCATCCTCGATGAGGCTGTGGCTTGCGCTTGGGGACCTAGTTCTGCGTTTTCCTGCCTGTCGTAGGAACACGGTTAAAAGGTGCCTCTGGACAAAATGGGTTTTTTGGCATGATAACAATTGTTGTTCAATCGCAACAACAATTTCAGTTGAACACAGCTTTTTTTATCTACAGTTATTCATTTGTAATAAGTCTTGAAACATTTGGCAAACCAAAATAACCTTGTTGTGCATCTGACCTCTGTTCAGAGGTTGCGTTCTTAAAGGAACAAGATGCACCTGAGTGTTTCTCTTGCTGTCTTGTGTTCCCTTGGAAAACTGTTTGTCTGCAGCAAGGCCAGCGGGCAGAGCTGCGGGTACCTGTGTGCTGTTGTGTGTGTGCCGTAAATCTGCTGCCTCCTGGAGCGTGGGGACTGTTTGCATGAGCGTAGTGTGTATGTACGTATTTCTGTGCCGAGACAGAAACATGGCAGCCTGAGGTAAAACAACAACTTTTTTTTTATTCCCAAACCCTATTTAGAAGAGCCTGTAAGTATTTTCAGTTCATGTGAAACCCTAAATCTGTCTCTCATTTAGCTCCAGCCCCCAGTGGGGGAATCAAGACGATTTTATCATCCATTTATGTAAGCTTTTGTCACTGAAAAGTTAGATTTATACAACGTAGTTAAATCAGATTTACGATACACCGTTAACTCTGAGAGAGTGACCCAGGGGACATAAAGAAACTTCAGCTGACGAAATATTTTATTTTGGTGTCTGGAGGAGTTTTACACCAGACAGATACTTGCACCCTCATGCTGGTAAGAGTTACAGCAGCATATTTCTGGCTGTAGAGTTAATGAGGTTGCTTGAGTGCGTGTTAAATTCTGTGTCTGTAATTGGTTGAAAGTTGTCTGCAAACGTCCGTGTTAACACTTCCCTGCTGGAGCTGGGTGTCTGGTGCTGCTTTGGGTCTGGCCCTGGCATGGCTTGTTCCCTGGGCTGGGCCAGGGTGTGCTTGGTGTCCTGCCCCTGAGGAGGTGGCAGAGCACCTTCAGGGGCCAGGCAGAGCTGCCGCCCAAATTTCAGAACAGCAGGCAGCTTTTGAAAGTAATCTTTCTCATCTACAGATACCGAATAGTTTCAAGATGTCTGTAGTCCTTGTATCGCTTTATATAATCAAGGGAACTTGGCCTAATTTAGCAATTGAATACCTGTGAGCTGCAAGGGAGGAAAAGGTCCTGGTCTGGTTTCCTGGTCCATGTGTGTCACTGTAAAACAGGAGCTCGCTTTGCATCAGCCAGGCTGAATTCCATCACCGTTCCTTCTTCTCCCAGTGCCTGAAGCTGTGGGGATTCAACATGGTGGGTTTGATTTGTGAGGTGAAAATCAATTAGGTCTCCTTGTCTCAAGTGTGAGTGAAGATGTGAGCACTTGTGAACAGTCTCAACAAAAGCTCCTTAATGCTGTTGCCTGTTTTAAGTGAAGTTCATTGACGCTGTGGTCCTGACAAGCCTGGCAGGCCCTGGGGGGCATCCTCGGGGG
>Ga0065711_1030263_pt1 | contig 33115 bp, 21 predicted proteins | sample Hoacrofraction12_FD_59098 | JGI IMG/M metagenome (GOLD analysis project Ga0065711, IMG submission 59098) | Hoatzin crop microbial communities from Cojedes, Venezuela - Epithelial fraction 12 v2 (version 2) | ecosystem: Host-associated > Birds > Digestive system > Esophagus > Crop | place...
AGAGAAGAGAAGAGAAGAGAAGAGAAGAGAAGAGAAGAGAAGAGAAGAGAAGAGAAGAGAAGAGAAGAGAAGAGAAGAGAAGAGAAGAGAAGAGAAGAGAAGAGATTATGCTCTTGACTCCCTTTCACACAAAATGAGACCAATAGCCTAAGCAAAAATTCAGTAATCACACACTATCCATGTTGCCTGGAAATGGGTTGAATCTTTCAGGCAAAGCTCCTCTGTGAGTTCCTGCAAGCTCTAGAGCTCACATTGGCTCTAGACAGTGATCAATTTAGACAGAAAAATCTATTTCCTGATAGAAATTTTTTTTTTTCACATCAGCTAGTTCAAGCAGAATTCACACAGGAAAGATATTTACAGAGCATTTTGTACAGAGAAATATTTCATCTAAACAATAAGCCAAATTTCTAACTATTCCTACAGTATTATCAGTTTAATATCTACTAGGGCCCCGAGATGGGTTGAGATGGCCTTGTTGTGGGAATCAGCAGCCTAGAACTAGCAGAAAGTCTGGTGAATGCTTTCCATACATATGAGCAGCCCAGAATAGCCTCCAAACAAAGCTGTAACATTTTCAGGTCATAAGGAAAAATATTCTATAATTCTGAAAAGTCTTTCAAAGGCAGAAGGGTCTGGTCTACAGGGAGAGAATGTGCTAAAACTCACCATGCCCCATATGATACTGGACATGTATAAAAATCTGTATCTTCATTGTGCGTAGACATTGTGTTGATCAAAGTAATATTTCTTCAAATACAGTTCTTCTTCAGAACTGCGATGGCCCCTGCGAGCCCGTGATCACAGAGAAGAATGCACTAAAAAGCTGAATGCAAAAAAAGAATTATGTGCATATGAACAACCTGAAGAGCTATTCGGTACAGAAAAACTATTTCAGATAGTACTTCATGACAGTAGCTTCTGAATGTTATTATTTCTTCAAATGGTGACTGTGATAGATAAATCTTCCCCCCTTAGCAGGTACACTAGACAGGTAGAGGCGCACAAGGAGACCATGAGACAGCAAAAATGCTGTTAGTTATTTTCAAGCTTTCTAAAATATCATCATGAAGAAAAGCTTTGCTGAAGTAAATGAAAGAGAAGGAGGAGGTAACTTTGTCTATTGTCTCTCTGATACAGGGGGACTAGATAAGAACAGGAATTCATGAGGTATCCATGACTGCTGAATAAATGCATGAATTAAAGTGTCCCAATACTTATCAGAGCCCACCTTGAGTGCATCAACATGCTCTGCAGCCTCTTCCCTCACCATAAATGGGGCTTGGCCACCTGGATCAAGACCAGCTCTGGAACAGCACAGCTATGTAATTTGGATCAGATGCTGTGGAAAGAATTGTAAGACACCTTGTTGGAGGCCTCCCACCTTTGCTCAGGAACTGCATTAAGGCCTAGGGCTTCACCTTTGCTCCCTGCCTGTGCCTGGCATAGTACCACATTAATCCTGAGCCTGACTCACTGACTTGACCTCCTGGCTTGACCTTGCATCTGCCCTGTCACTATGGGCTTGTGGGGCGATCACTGGATTCTTGGCTGAGCCCTGTTGCCTTCACTGGACCTGCCCTTCTCACCCTGTCTGGGTGCTGTGGGACTGTGCTGCTTTGTCAATGAGGCCCCAGCCCCTGCTTGCCTCCTGCCACCCTCAGCTCCCACCTCATCTTTCCTTGCAGGGTAACCCACTCTTGCTGAGACAGTATACAAAAACAGTCTCAATATTTTGAAACATCTAGTTGGTGAGGTACAAATACTAGGTTCCTACAGATAAGCATTACGATCAGAGTAAATTCTGACGAAATAAAATTACTTTCTTTGAGTTTACAGAAAATTGCATGCAAAGGAGTGCGGAGTGACTGCTCCACGCAGAAAGCAGCCCATGTAATGAACACTTCTGCTGGATGAAGCACTGAATGTCATGTAGGTGGCAGGCTTACTTCAACAGATAGTGCCAGCCTATGGCCCACGAATTCCTTCTGAGGAATTCCCTAAGCAGAGTAATTGTGCTACTTGCACAAGATCCAAGTCACGGCATTGCCCTGGCAGTACCACGGCACACGGGCTCTGCTTTTTTTTTAAGAAGCTCAAGAAGTGGGCCGATGTGAACCTCTTGAGTTCCAACAAGGCCAAGTGCAAGGTCCTGCACATGGGTTGGGGCAACCCCCTGTATCAACACCAGCTGGGGGATGAAGGAATTGAGAGCAGCCCTGCCGAGAAGGACTTGGGGGTGCTGGTGGAGGAGCCACCAATGTGTGCTCACAGCGCAGAAGGCCAACCAAATCCTGGGCTGCATCAAAAGCAGCGAGGCCAGCAGGTTGAGGGAGGGGATTCTGCCTCGCTGCTCTGCTCTGATGAGGCCCCACCTGGAGTCCTGTGTCCAGCTCTGGAGCCCTCAGCACGGGAAAGACATGGAGCTGTGGGAGCGGGTTCAGAGAAGGCCACAAGAATTGTCAGAGGGCTGGAGCACCTCTCCTATGGGGACAGGGTGAAAGAGCTGAGGTTGTTCAGCCTGGAGAAGAGAAGGCTCCAGGGAGACCTTCTTGTGGCCTTTCAGTACTTAAAGGGGGCTTATTAGAAAGATGAGGACAAACTTTTTAATAGGGCATGTTGCAACAGGACAAAGGATAATGGTTTGAAACTAAGGGAAGGTAGATTTAGACTAGATACAAGGAAGATACTTTTTACAGTGAGGGTGGTGAAACACCGGCACAGGTTGCCCAGAGAAGTAGTGGAGGCCCTGTCCCTGGAAACATTCAAGCTGAGGTGGGACGGGGCTCTGAGCAACCCGCTCTAGTTGAAGATGTCCCTGCTCACTGGAGGAGGGGGTTGGACTAGATGATCTTTAAAGGTCACTTCCAATCCAAACTATTCTATGATTCTATGATTCTACGATCAGCATCAAATGTATTCGCAGAACAGCAGAGCAGGCACAAGAGAGTATGTATATGAATTCATATTCAAATGAATGCAAACTAGCCCCAGCCAAAATCACACAGTCGTGTTGTGAAAATATTAACATCCAAGAGCAAATACAGTTCTGGCACGCTGTGAAAAGCACTGCTGTCATATAGCTGCAAACAACAACAAATGCAAATGATACGCTACACAGATATAAATCACAGTTTATATGGCAAAGCAATACCAGGAGGTTGTTACAGCTCAGTCACATCTGCTCTGCTACTGCCTAAAGCACTGTGCCTGAGACGTCCAAGGATCTGGGATTCCAGGAAATACAAAATTAAATTGTGACATGACTCTACCCACTAACACTTAGGCCATATGATAATAATGGTATAATAATAAACAACTCCCAATTAAGTATTGTAATACAAAATGGAAATTCTTATGCTTCCCTAAAAAAGTAAGTTACAGCGCAAATCAGGCTATGTTTTGATCTACTCATACCAGTGGAAATGTAGAGTAACTCCAGTGACTTCAGCAGAGCTCCAGAGGATTGACACACCAGCCTAGGTGACATCAGAAACTGGTTAATAGTCCTTTCTATTGCTTTCCTGTTAACTCTCCATGCAATACACAAAATTATCAAACTGTGGCAGAAAAGACTGTAGGGTGTTTTTGCTGCTCGGAGTGGATAAACTACATTTCCTGAGGAACTGAGGTTTACAAGGACATGTGGGCTGTCGAAGGGGAAGATGGAAGACTGTGATGTTAGTTTGCTTTGCTTATAATTTCCTTTCTATTCTCTTTCTTCCCACAATGCTGCTTGAACAGGTTAGCCAGTTTCAACTATAGCTGACACAAACGAGAATATTGCAGAGATATTAACTCCAGATAGTCAACATGACCATCACTAGCTGTTGAGGAGAGCCCTTACCACTGCTTCACTGCTGATGGGGTGATGGCAAGATAGGCTTAGCTCTTCACTGACCCCAGAGAATCCATTCAGGAAGCCACTCTTAAAGTCAATTAGAGGAAGAGCTTCAGTTCTTTGGTGTCGTTAGTCACCAAAGTTTAACTACCACAGTATGCCAACTGTGTTCCCTTAATTGCAGAATTCACGGAGTTACTTGTCTTCTATTGTGTTTACTGCTATCCAGACTATATTCTTCTGTAATCACTGACTCATGATAGTCTTTAGCAGGGGATTAGCCAATTCAGACAATAGCTCTGCAAACTGGAACTGAGAAAATAACAGCCTCTATGCAGGGAATGCATTTCCAGAAATAGCACTGTAAAGTCTTAGATCCCATGAAATGCAACATAATGCTCTCCAGGGACCCCATGGAGAAGACTTCTCTGCCTCTACCAACAGGGACAATTTCCTGGCTTTCCTGATGGCTGAGTGGACTGTAGTGATAGTTTCATGTTAATGACAGAGAAGAAAAAAAAATGGTGGGAATATGGTTAACAGATTTTTGGAGAATGGTTTGAACAGCCTATTCATTTCAGGGCTGCTGAGATGCAGTTCCAGGTGTCCATCTTGCCTTAATCTAGACACAGGTATCCTTTGCCTAGGTTGTCTGCAGATTCCACCTGCGCTGAAGGCCCTTCTAGGAAAGTCCATGGATTGATTGTACTAGGTTCTTGATGTTTTTGAAGGGCCCAAAGAATACATGGAAAGAGCTAATCAGACAGAAAATACTAAGTACATCCATAATGCAGGCAAGTGTATACTTGAATGTATTTCAAAGTGCAGTAAAACACTAGCATTTTTGCTTGGCTGTAACCACGAAGTGAGCTCACAGACAGGTATTTCCGAGGCCACTTCCATAAAGAGGATGGACAAATACTGGAACTAAGCTTTGAGTCTCAAAGTTTCTGATAAAATGTAGAGCATGTAGAAGCTCACCCACAAAGGTAAGAGGCACAGGAACCAGGAATCTGCAACAAAAATCACCAGCTTGTGAAGGTAAAAACACTGTGGGGCTTGGATTATGACATGAAACTGGGAACTCTAAGGCATACAGGGAGTCAGCGTCTAAATCTTTTTTCTGCAAATGAATGGTAGGTTTTATTTATTTATGGTTGTCTATGTGTTAGAGACCTTGGACTCTACTTTGGAATACTGCATCCTGACAATCAGCTGCAGTTACCTCACTCTTCCAAGGACCTGTGTGTAAGAGCAAGAAAGCTGAACGCTGTAATCTGACAATATGGAGAACAGCCACAGGGCTTCTGATTCTGCAAACTTCACCGTTCGGCTCCAGCCACAGATAGAGCTAGATGGAGACACTCACCTGACAGATGACTGTGGGTACTTCATACTAACTCCAACAATTAATTTAGATTCTGGATCACTCAGCTCTGGCTGAGCTACCGTGTTCTGTGACTTATGCTAATAATACACTAATATTATATCAGAAATTAATTAATTTATCCCTGCTGGAGACATAATACAAATAATGTTAAGATCTTGTGGAATGAGTTTGCATGTTCAATGGCAGGCAGAAAAGCAGTACAATGGGAATTGAGGGAAGCCTAAAGAAATTCCATACTTGAATTAATTTACCAGTAGAAGATTCATCAATAGAAGCTAGGCTGAAAAAAACTCAAATCCACACAGCAAAAGAAACCTTCATAGTTCTGAGAATGGTTAAAACTGCACAACTTTATTTAGAGGTCAACTCTACAAAGTAAATGAAAAAAAATATGCAGCCACTCATACTGTGTATGTGCTCAACTATAGCAGCTACATTTTATTCCTTATACTCTTTCATCAAATTCCTGAGCGCTCCTCTCTAGCCTGAAAGAACAACAAACAGTTTTCACATTTCCTCTTGTTCAGGAACATTCTGAATATATTTCACTTCTTTGTTCAAAGTTTGACTTCACCTCTTCTCCCCTACTGCCAGAGTCTGGGGATAAAATGGTAAGTTCTTTCTTGAATGAAAGGTGATCAGAAAGACTGGACTTGGATGAGCTAAGTGAGTTAATGGCTGGATGACAGTTCTCCAGAAATTGATCAGAACAATCCTCAGCCTTGTTTCTGAGTATAAAGTAATGCAACAAACCATCTTGGAGAGGATGATTGTCACAGTGAAATCAAAATCTGATTGAACAAGGCCCAGATTTCTAGATACCTGCAGCTAAGAAATGAAGTTGTTGGTATTTACGTTTTGGGGGCTCTTCAGGAAGAGAAAGGAATCCAGAAGAACTGAGCATGCCTACTTACATGATAATTTGGAGCCAGATACCATTAGATGAAGGAGTACATTCTGTTCTGGAGAAGATGATTTTTACAAGGCAGAAATTCCCCCACAGATTTCCTCTGTCCTGACAGGCTCTGCCTGACTATTCTTTGTCCAGATGCCGACATTTTCCAGGTGCCAAAACCAGGGAGATGATGCTATTTGCCTGTGAAGTAAAAAGACGTAGAGCTGAGACTTGCTCATCCTGCTTATAGCTCCATCCGTGCTGTTTCAGTCTTCTTCAGTTGCATCAAACACAGCACTGGCAGAGAGAGCAAAAGTTGGGGGTACAGGAAGAGCCACAGACTTCTTCAGTTTAAAGGCACCAGACAGAGGACTCTTGACCTTTCAGAAGTCACCTTGCTTTTGTGAATAGTACAGCACCTGCTTTTGTGAATAGTACAGCACCTGCTTTATAGGTAATTCATGAACATATGGTCACCTTCACCATTATCCCATGTAAAATACATTAGTGTAAAAGCATAGGCCATGTCTGCGCCTCTTGCTTGGCTCCAAAACCATGCCTTACTTGTGCAGACATTGTTTCAAATTGGGAGTATTCTGGGGTCTGGGAATGGTTTTGTTTTGTGTCTTGCTCAACAGAGTGCACACTGAGACTGCTTAACACGTAATAAAATAAATAATAACCCTAAATGAAGAGGAAGCCTTGAACTACGGAAAGAATAAAAGCTTTTTCAAAGGTGTCCCGACAATATTTTACAGGTTTCAAGCAACGGTTCGACGGCTCGTGATCACGGTCTGCTCTTTCAGACTCGGCATCTCTCACCCCAACACTTTGAAGCGCATCTGAGCTGAAGAAAACGTTTTGTTTGTTTGCTGCTGGCTCTGGTGGTCACACCAGCAGCATCCCCTTTCCGAGGACAAGGCCCCTTTGTCTTGCAGCACATTCTGCCGCAGTAAGCACAGGGGTGAGACCGCACCTCACCTTTTATCCCGATTTCACACATTGGCTTCACAGCATTAATAAATTGGTTTCGTTTGCCACACATTTGGCAGGAGAATTTTCTAATAACATTTTTATCCTCTTTGAGAACATGAATCACTCACACGCTGAGTATAAAATTACTTCCCTCCCTCTCCTTATTAAAGGCACCGCACGTTAGCAGGGGTCAGGCACTCAGCCTTGCCAGTGGCAAAGTCAGAAACCAGGGCACGGCTGGGAGGCACGGTTGTAAAGCTCGCTGCTTTTCTTTCTTACAGACGGTGGCTAGCCTATTTAGCGCTCAGAATATATGGTTCTCTCCAGCTGTCAATCCTACCTGGTTGGGGCACAGATTGAGAAAATGTGTGGGATTTACCGTGCCCCTCGCACCGCTGTTTCAAACAAGAAACAAACAGAACGTGTGCAGCAGATGTCCACCGATGCCGCCCTCCCAGGGGCCACCAGCAGCCCCCCTCGCCCACCCGGCCCGCCAGCACCGTCTGCACAGCCCCCGCCGGGGCCGAGCTGGGGCAGCAGCAAGGGCTGAACGGGAGCTGCCCCGCTGCCGGGCTGGGGCTGCGGCCTCCCCCCGCCTCGGAGAAAGGTCCCTGCCCCGCAACGGGCGCATTCGGCCGCACCTGGGCTTCACCTCAAAGTGTCATGGGGGTGTCAGGGACAAGTCAAAAATCACAGTATTCACAAATATATAAATCCATCTGGGTTTGATTTCTGGTTTTAAAAGGGAAGATAAACCCCCATTTTCTGATTTTCAATATAGTGTGTTTTTTATAAAGGGAGATCTTTCTTTGAAAACACACCTTAGAGAGCAAGCAGGTCATGCTGACTGGAGGAGCGTTGTATTCTGAGTGCTGTTTTGTTCCAAATCCACACCTCAGCTGAAATGCACCCCTCACAAACACAGAAGATCTGTCCTTGGGTTACTTTTTCTCCCGAGTTCTTTGCAGAGGCTCCCTGCGGTGGATGAAGATGGAGGAAAGACAAGCAAGAGAAGATGGCAAGAACTAGCGTGGATGGGGAGCTACGAACTAGTCCTTGCTGCCGGGTGGGATCACCGGCAGAGGAGGTGATGGGAGGAGCACTCACACAACCCACCTGAATCCCTGGCATGGATTTCTGTTGTATCCCAGACACCTGAGGGGTGCACGGGGGATTCCCACTTGCACCATGCCAGTTTCCTTCTCGCGATCTTGCAGGTTACGTGCTGTGCTACCTAACGCAGTCAAGGCTGAACTGCTCAGCAGCAGACCTTCAAGATCATAAGAAGCTTTGCTGGCAAAGGTGTAGTCCTGTAAGGAATTTAGACATCTTCGGGTTTGGCAGCAGCTTTGCTGGCATTTTGGCATATCCTTAAGCAATCTAGATGTTGGTTCTTAGTGCTGTTTTTTTTCTTTTTAAGGAGTCCTTTGTATTTCATTTCTGAATTGTTCATAGGAATATTCACAGAGGAGTGTTACACAGGTATAGCTTGAAGCTGTCATTTCAGTGATGATGTCATGCATCCCCCATGTTACACTGTGACATCAAATGTCTGCATGTTTTTCAGCATTTTGTCCTAATATGCTATTTGTTGCGTGGAGCTTGTCAACAGTTCTTTTAGTGATTTTGAATCAACTGGGGGCAGGAGGAAGAGATTTCATATCCAGCACAGCACGCAAACTGCTCCCCATCAACATGTTCATATTTAAATACAGAAATTAATGGCCAGATTCAGTGAATACCTCCAGTAGGCAGTTGTTCCGTGAGTGCCAGGTTTCGTGGGCTCCTACGCTTTTCACATTTGACCCTTCGAGGCAGGTTGTGCTTTTTCTAGCTTCTGAGTCATCAGCAAGAAGAGCCAAGTGACCAGCTCACAACAAAAATACAATCATCGGAGGCATCTACGCTCTTCTTCTGCCGGCATAGAAATAGCAGCCAGCAGGACAGCCTGCGCTGCAGCTGTCTGGGTTAGGTTTGATTGGTCAGATAAATCACATTGTATTGTTTCCATTCCTTTGGCTGAGGGAATGTGTAAGCACTTCGAAACCGAATACTTATGCATGAGAACTTAAAACTAGTTTACTTAAATGCACACATATGTATCTTTGACATTGACTTTTTACAGATTTTCTGGTCAATAAAAGTAAATTGCTTGACTGTTCACAGAAAGTTAACACAAACATAGTCAAAGTGAATTCATATTTTAAAATTCTGTTTTAGTGTGTGGCTGCATTCAGTGACAACTTTGGCAAAAGAGGTGCTAAAGTCTTTACTGCTGTGACTCCGTGCCAACCAGCGCACTGAAGTATTTTCTCTGTCTGAGAGCCCCCAACTTTAAGGAATAGCAGTGCAAACACCGAATGCCTGCTTCAGAGCAGAGGACTTGCTGATTTATGGCAAGTTGTGGGTAATGGAATTGTCTCAGCTCATCAGGGGATGCAGACACTGTCCAGTTACTTCCCAACTGTGCGAATGCTTTTGTTTCGGGGCTGACAACTCTATACCTTTTCACCACTTCTCAGGTCCTTCTTCAGGTTGATGGAGAAAGCCTTTCAGCATACAGCAAAAAAATCATGCCTCGCTATCTTTCCCAACTCTCACACACCCTCAGGAAGCAATTACAGCTGCTCCACAGAAGGGGTCCCATCACCTCCTGCCTTCCCACGCCCTCAGCACCATGAAGACATTAAAGGAACAGGGAAAGAGAATCAAAAACCTGAACGTTTAGGAGAGTGGCTGGAACAAAAGGACCAAAAGATAGGGGAGCATAAGTGGTGTTGGAGCTTTTAGGACAGTTATTGATAAGGCATGTACAGGAGTACTGATGAATTAACTCGGGGCAGAATACTTGGTGTGTTTCTAGTTTCTCTGTCTTTGCTATGAGTCCCAGTTACATGAAGTCTGCACGGCAACTCCTCCTCCAGCAGACTGAGCCTGAGGGCACCATCAGCTCCCCATCTGCCCAGTCTGCCCATACGGCGGCTACGAAGTGAACAGCCCCAGTCCAGTGTCAGTCTTTGTACTACCAGCATCAAACTCTGCTTGATCACCCTTGGGTTAACCGTGACAGGCAGCTTTTCTGGATGCATCAGTATTGCTACGACAGTGGCCGCTTAAGCGACAGAGGTAGGCGGGGGTCTAATGCAATTTGTGACATTTAAGATCAATTCTTTTTGCCTGGAGACTCTCACGAACCTGACTGACAGATGGGGTCTAACCCTTGTGGCTGTCATAAGGTTACCTCAGTCATGATCTACCCTTGGTCAACATGGCTGCTTCAGTCTCTGCTTCCCTTCATGTGTGAAGCAGCTGCCCTTGTTTTCTGAGGATGTGGGGTGGAACTGACACGATTAAAGGTCATCCTCCATCTGGGAGAAGAAAGTTCTGGTCTACAGTGAAGCACAGGGGCTGGTTTCCATTTTGTCAGAGTTATGTAATCTCTAAATAAAAAATAATTCCACTGTTCACTACAAGATCTTGTTGCTTAATGCTCCCTAGAAATGCCTGCCAGATTCCTGTGTGAACGTAGCGTGTACACAGTGTTTTAAAACCTACATAGATTGGAAGTTCTTTAAATTGTAAATGCAAAGCATTATTTTATAGAAGGAAATCTGTTCTTCCAACTGAAAAACATTAGTGACTGGTTTTCAGAGGTGCTGAATTCCAGTTGAAGCCAAAGGCAGCTGCTTTTGGTTTTGTGCTGCCCTTCTGAAAATTAAGTCTACGGTATTAACAGTACGTGTTAACAACAGGCATGTTATGTGCAGGTCAGAGACGTGGAAATAAGGTAGGGATACACACAGAAGGAAAACTAGACAAAAGGGGAAGCAGTCAAGCCTTTGAAGAAAAGCATCAACAACAGCCTTTTGGCACTCCAGATTTCATAATTCCCAATTCACAATCCAACTGAACTATGTCGCAAAACCTGAACCCAAAAGCTTTGGGTTTTCCAGTTTAAATATGTATGCTCAAGAGTCAGTGACAAAAATTACATTTCTGCTCAGGATTAGGTGAGTGCACCCTTGCTTACTTTAAACATCAAAATTTATTTAGCTGTTTTTCCCCCTATGCTTACATACATCAAAATGCACTAATGTTTGACAAAATGACCAGGTTGCAATGTTACCTCTTCATTCTTCGTGTTCATATTTCAATCTTCAACCTAGATTCAACTCTTGACGATTGATTGTTTTTTTCCTTTACTCAGAAAAGTATCTTTTAACTCCTACTGATTTCTTTCCGATTGTGCTGAAACAGCATAGCTTAAAGTGGAGGGGATCCATATACAAAAAAAGGCTGCATTTCACTGTGGCCTCTGTACCAGGACTGGATCAATGGCAGAACTAATGAGTTGGAAATCCCTTGGACATAGAGGAGTTTCCATGGCACTTCCCACCTGGGCCATCCTGCTTCCTTGAAGAATCTGTCACAAGGGCACGGACAACGTGCTGGAGGAGGCACCAGATATGGCTGGAGTGCATTATGCCCTGGGGAAGCACTGACTCCCCACCTTTCTGCTGAGGTGGGCCCTAGAGCTTCCTGGGGGGACATTTTGGGGTTGTTCTTTTCAGCTTGAGCCTTTCTGTTAAGTTGTCAGATATGGACCTGTTATGTCATCAATAGCTGGATTTCCAACACCTGATGTGTCCTATTACATGGCATCATGTCACTTACATGTATCTTTGGGAATGAGGACTACAGGGATTACCTGGTGGCACTAACCATGAGAACAACCCACAAAGCCTATAACCTGCTCTCTGGACACATCTTGAGGGCCTTCAGAAAAGAATGGCAAGAAATGGACTGCATGCTGGACTAACCACATGTCAGGAAATATTTATCTTGCAAGCCATAGTTTGGCCATTCTTGAAGTGTGTTAAATGGGGGAAGCTAATGGTCCTCCAGAATCCATCAGGTGAACTGCAAAGCCGGCAAAAACAAATATGTTACTGCACTGAGCTCTGCTTGTCCAGAGTAGGACCTAAATATATACCAAGTAAGTGCAGGCCAGAAAGAAACCAGCTATTGTCTGGCTCCATTTCAATTTGCTGAACTAAACTAATATGTGTTAAGATAAACTAGCGTGCTCTAGCATCGCTCAAAGACAAACTTTCGCCCATCAAGGATATTTTTGATTAGCTTCCAGTGTATAACTACACCGTAGATTCATTCTGTACATCCACAGCATTGAGTATCTGTGGATATCCAGCACCAGTTAAAGTATCTAAATTTATAAACCTACAACACCATTGGTATATATTTATATATATGTATGTGGAAAATCAGTAAGGTGTATCTCACTGTATACATGTCATAATACCTGATATTATTCTGTTTACAGAAAATCACATAAGGTTTTGCAAAGGAAACAAAAATAAAAGGAGATCTACCAAAGAACTCAGAGGTCTGTTGTTTTCAAAAAAAATGCTTTAATCTGCCTCTAATCTCATTTTCAAAATTCATTTTTCCTAGGCTTAAAGCCATGGATCAATGACAGTAAGACCGTAAACCTGCACTACATGAGTAGGTTGTCTATATGGTCAGCATCCTTCTTTGGTGAGGATTCACTGGTAGAAGGCAAAACAACAAAGTCTGTTTCTCCTTCTGCAGCGATGGAGATAACTAAGCTAAATAGAGTTTACTGAGGTTTGCAAGGAAAAGTTAAGATCTAGCTACAGGTAACAATGCATGTAAGCTTTTCTTACATCTATTGTGCCTGGCTGTCACTTATTTTGGAGTGAATGCATAAACAGCAAAAGCAGCTGGTTCGAGAATACAGCTGCCACAAACAGATGCAATCATAGGCTCTGAAGAAAAAAGGCTTAGGGGTGCTGAGCAAAACTTGGATCAAAGGTTAACATGGTGGCTGAACAGGCGGGCCATGGTAGCACTTTGACCAAGAGACAGGGTAGAAGAAAGAAAACACAATGGAGTGTCTTTCAGAGGGATTAAATAGGATCTGAATTAGAGATCAAACATAGCAGATTTACAGGACTTTGCACAGGATCTCAAAATTTTCATCTCCAAATCCAGGACATGTTTGCATGTGTGCCTGCTCTTGTTAAGGAGGCAGCTTTCACTCTTTGATGTCAGCATCTTCTCTGTGCATGGATGTCATGTCCAAGCATGTCACAGCATGTATAAATTCTCTTTCTTTCACAGACCCCTTATACACAGTCCCCTGATTTCCAGAAATCTGCGGATCACAAGTTGACAGCCACTGACAGTGGACACTGCATCTCATGGAAAAAGATGAGAAAAGCAGTGGATTAAAGATAGAGAAAAGAAAGTTACAGGGGGCCAGTCATGTAACAGAGTGTCAATCATTAAATTTGCTTTTAAATCAAGGTTTGCTTTGTTTCTATGTATGTGCTCTTATTCGAACAGGAATTAGGTTGGGGCATCCCAGTTGTGTAAGTCAGCCCTCAGGTAAGAGTCGATAGTCCATTTACTCCCTCTTCAGGCATGGAAGCCCACTAGAGTGATGATAACTGTGCCCACTATTTGCATGCTTGTAACATATTTTGCCCCATTACACCTAAAGCTCAGCAAGGCTGGATGATAAAATGCTTAGTGGCTGGTTTGGCCTTCTTATTCTTAGAACTGCAAGTTGATGTGCACCTATAAGCACTCTGGAGGTGCTCTATATACAGTGTCCTGAGGAGAGCTCCCTCTCGCAGCCCTTCGACAAGAGACATTCTCAGCAGCTAACAGACGTAGCCAGGAAAGCATTTCCCTTGCAGTGCCATCCCACCACTGGCGTGCACTGCACACATTGAATCCCTCACCCTCTTTACTACTATTTACTGGGAAGGTCACAGAAGCGAAAATAGGTTATGCTTAAAGGAGCTTTACTGGGGGAACAAACGCATGTGCATCTCCACAAACAGGTTACCAAGACAGTAAACACCCCGCAGTGTAGAGGAAAATCTCCACAGTCTTTAGACAGCTGTACAGCTGTCATTAATGGAAAGGAGAGGAAATCTTTTCAAAGTGAAAATATGCCTAGATCTGCCCCTGTACATTAGAGAGGCAGGAGATCTAAGCATCGGTTTTTAATGAGGTAGAGCCTGAAAAGAATTCCGTATATGTTAGGTGATGTAAGTAGCATTCTGTCACAGAACAGAACGTGTCGCAACCATGCCTCACTGCATGAACTGAATTACTACAAAAACAGCCAGATTCCAAATGTGGAAGATAACTCATCATTTAAGACTGTTCAAAGAAAACATACACTGTTGCACATAATCTTGCACTGGCAATCAAGAAGTGGACTGAATTCTCTGATGCTTGGGTTCTCATTCATATGCATTTGCATTTGCAGAGACGGTATATTCATAAAGACTGAATCTGAAAGGGCACCCTCATATTGCATCTTCTTAGTATCCCTAATGTACATTTCACTAAGCAAGAGATCAGTGTGAATCACTTATCCATGCTGTAAATATGATGTTTTTAAAGTGAGTAAAGAACCTGTGATCTGCTCTATCTGATACTGCTTTGCTGCAAATATTCCAGAAATCCTATATCCCAGCCTGCTGCACCCTTTAGAAACTGCCACCTTTGGTTTACTGGACTAAAAGTGAGAAAATTCATCTTAAAAAAACAACGGAGACTGTGGGGACATGAGAAACAATTCATGCTATTTAAACACGGACAGTTTGCTTCTCTATTCCGACAAAGGATGAAGGGTCCGGTATCTTGCATTGCCAGTGAGGGCTCATTAGAAAAGGCTGCCCCGTGTGGCTAAAAGCACAGGTGACTGTATGGCTTGCAATGGGTATGTCTCCAGAATGGTCTTAAAACCAAAGGGACCCTCTGGAGGAACCATGCTAGGAATCAAAAGTATTGAAGCCATGACCCCTGGCTCGAACAGTGGCTGCTCAGGGTGTCGTAGCATCCCTGCGAATAGCTGACAGTAGATCTGCCTCACCATCACTTCTAGAAAGGACTTGAACCTCTCCTAAAGCACAATTTGAGAGTAGGGCAATCAAAGACCTAATTAGCAATGACTGCATCAGGGAAAAGAGGGTGGGGGAAAAGAAGGAAATGGGGCTGAGCACAGTGCAGGGGTACATTTCTCTTTTACGCAGACCGTGTACACTGATGCCCAGTAGCCACCCAGACTTCACCTTCAGCATCTGACCCAGACCTCCAGCCCTAACCCAGGTCTCAGAGGGAAAGCTGAACACGAAGCTCTGTGCTGTTGCTGTGTCTCTGATAGATGTGCTGCAGTACGTCGCTGAAAGCCTGACAGTCAAGTTCCCTAGGGGCACCCAAGCTTCCAGCATCAGCGAGGTGAAAGGCAGCTGCCATTCGCCCCAGCACCAGCTGGAGAAGCCACAGCAATGTGTGAAGAGTGTCAGCAGTGAAAGCCTCAGGGGCAAAGAGGGAAAGAAACGACATCACTGTAACGGAACCCTTCCCTGCCTGTCTGTCTGTCTGTCTGTCAGCAAGGACTTCTGAGTCAATAAATACCAGTCAGAATGCACAATTCCTGCTGACCTGCAGTCCCCCCTTCATCTCTGGAGAAAATAAACATGAGCTGTGGGTGCTGAGCCGCTCTGCCTTCTTCAGAGCCTCCATTGTATTTGTGTTTGCAGCGTTTCAGCCAGCAACACTGGGCAACGTTCACTCGGTACTCCCAGGAACTTGGAGGAACTCCCTGGTTATTATAATATTACCCCTTCACTGCAAAATAAATGGTTCTTTATAGATACCCTCTCAGGGGTGTTCCCTCACAGATGTCCAGGAGTCAGGAAGGGTCAGGACAGGAGGGATTTGACATTGTGTATAAATCCTCTCAGTGCAAGCTGCAGTCCCCAGAACAATGCTATTCACTGTCCAAAGCATCCACAGAACAGGAGCTGCCTCTGGAAAACCTGAAGAAGGCTCTCTGTCTCACACCTCAGCCCGCAGCAGCACCTTACACATCTACAGGCACCTCAAAATCAGATGCAGGAGGGAGCTCCTGATCACTTGTGTCTGAACAGAAACACCAGTTGCCATATCCCAGATTTCCCTGTTCCTAGGGGAAAGTGGTTTGGTTTGGGATTCTCTTGCTATCTTATCCCACATCTTAACAGAGCCGTTTGTCCTTGCTATCAGTCAACGTAGTTGTCAAGCTACTGACTTAATAACAAAAGGCCCAGTACCCCTCATGCTTGCTGTTTCCTTGGTGGGGGGGGTTGTGGTAAAGGGACAAAAATGTCTTTGCTTCCCAATTTGCTAGCAGCAGTAGCAGACTGCCATTTCATATTTGGTCTGGCCATAAAAGGGGGTGAGGCATAATTCGCCCATGGGCTTCACAGGTACTTGCTGACAATGGAGTGATTCAAATGCTTTCTGGATTGTGTTCCACTTCCTCCAAATTGGACCCTGGCAGTGACAGATCCTTCCAGCCCTATTCTCCAGGACCATGATGCTGCTTGCTACTACCCTCATCCTGTTCCCAGTTTCCATTTTCAGATTCTCTGTACCCTGTTCTTTGAGACTGTAAGCACACTAAGGCAGGGACTGTTTTACACAATGCCTTGAAAACACCTGATACACCGAGACGCTTCATCAGCAACCTACTCCAGCCGCTTTTTCTCCATCTTTCCTCCACCCTCTCCAAACACTCAGTTACAAGAGAAAAAGATTGAAAGATATTTCAGTATGGCAGGGAGGGCAACCCCATGCACCAGTACAGGCTTGAGGCAGACCTGCTGCAGAGCAGCTCTGCGGAGAGGGACCTGGGTGTCCTGGTGGATGACAAGTTGAACATGAGTCAGTAGTGTGCCCTGGTTGCCAAGAAGGCCAATGGGATCCTGGGTGCATCAAGAAGAGTGTGGCCAGCAGGACGAGGGAGGTTCTCCTTCCCCTCTACACTGCCCTGGTGAGGCCTCATCTGGAGTACTCTGTCCAACTCTGGGCTCCCCAGTTCAAGAAAGATGAGGAGCTACTCGAGAGAGTCCAGCGGAGGGCTACTAGGATGATGAGGGGACTGGAACATCTCTCCTATGTGGAAAGGCTGAGGGAGCTGGGCTTGCTTAGCCTGAAGAAGAGAAGGCTGAGAGGGGACCTAATAAATGCTTGTAAATATCTTAAGGGTGGCTGTCAGACTCTTTGCAACGGTATCCAGCAACAGGACAAGGGGCAATGGGCACAAACTGAAGCAGAGGAAGTTCCATCTGAACATGAGGAAGAACTTCTTCCCTCTGAGGGTGACGGAGCACCGGAACAGGCTGCCCAGGGAGGCTGTGGAGTCTCCCTCTCTGGAGATATTCAAGACCCGCCTGGACAAGGTCCTGTGCAGCCTTCTCTAGGTGACCCTGCTTCGGCAGGGGGGTTGGACCAGATGACCCACAGAGGTCCCTTCCAACGGAGGTTTGTTTCTTTGAATTAAAACAAAAAAAAGATTATTACTGCCAAGTTTTGACAACAGAGGGGACTTTCTTCAGAAAAAAACTATACAAATATCCTAGCAGGTTTCAGGTCACTGGTCTCCTGAGCTATTTGGGGTCATTCTGAAAGCCAAGGCTGCTTCACAATTTGCAGAATTTCCTTTCTGTGTTTTCACCTAGAGCACTGTTGTTTACAAGGCAGTCCTGCAAGCCTGAGAACCCATCCTAACACCACACCACAGACCTGAGACTGAGCTAGTAGGAAGGTGAGAAGCACTTCACCAAATGTCAGACAGAAGAGTGGCCCCAACAGGACACAAGGATGGAGAACTGATCTCACAAGTGACGTGCACAAGAGTGTGGGGCATAAGGTGTTCAACAGAAACTTCTCAGAGGAGAGGGAAGAACAGCAACCACGAGTGACATGAGCTGGTCTGGGGGGCACAGCCTGCTCCCTGTGCAGTGAGAGCCCCCGCTTCCCACAGCTCTGCAGCTCATCCAGAACTCACTTACTGTGCATCACATTCACAACTTATTTAAAAAATTTTCTGATAATTGCAGTTACAGAAATAACTGTGAGAACCTGAACCAGGGGTAAACCATTGCAGCAACACAGAGCTGCCTCGGAGCTGGAAACAACGGTTCTGGCATCACCTTTTCAAAGCATTTCAGTTACAACCTCATTAACTCATTTATTCTGCAGCAATGGAATTTGGCACTTTCCCATAATGCATAAATACAGCATTTTACCAATATCTGTAGTCAAGTACCTGACATCAGTTTCTGGCCAGCTTGCAAGACAATGCAGACAAAGCCAGGGAATAGGCTCTTCATGGCAAGGGAGGCACTCCTGGCATGTGGCAGCAGCAAGGCTGAGGACTGTGATCTGATAAGCTGCTGAAGCCATCTTAACTCCTTCCCAGGCACATAGCACAAAAAAAGTCCTGGACTATGCTTCTTGAAACAATATTTCACTAATCAAGGCCCTGACAATGGAGATAGATTGCCTGGAGACATTGCGAGGCCAAGAAAAGATAAAAGCTTTCTTAAAAGAATGGTTGAAAATATTCATTGCCATATTGTGGTGACGACTATTTTCAGCAGATATGGGCCACAGCTGCACACATTTGTGTGAAGAAAGGAAGACGAGAATGAAAGGGTTTTTTTCATATCATTACCATTCAGTCCCATCTCATTACAGAATACACAGAAGCTGGCTTTGCAAAGGATGCATTCTTTTGAATCCTTGTGGCTTGGAGCCAGAGTGAAGGTAAATAGTTGTTAATTAATTTAATTTAAGCCATTAATGAGATACAGAATCTAATTCACTTTGCAGCAGTGTAGGTCCTGGCCTATATGCTATACCAAGTCTATGTACTGTATAAATAATACTATGTTAAGACACTATTAATGTTGAAATTCAAACATTCGATGTTAAGGATCATCAGCAATCAGCCTGACCTTCTTTCAGCCCTATCTATCAGCTACCTTACCATCTTTAATTACGTAACTACATAACAATTATCCACTGGATCTCTGTTGAAGATCCTGCATATTGTTTTATTTAGTTTTTTACTTCTAAAGCATGGAAATTCCTGTTCTGCTTCTGGAGACAAGCATCTGAGTTCCATGCCTCTCCCCCTTCTCGTTTCCAGTCCCACCGGTAAGCCCCCCACCCTTTCTCAAGAACATCAGGATACTGAGCCCAGCAGCTCTTCGTTCCAATGTCTTTGTTCCCCGTACTTTGGTCCCAGCTCCCTACCTTCTGCAGTCTTGTCAGAAAGGATCCTTCTCCTCTCCCATGCTCTGTCAGACAAACACTGAAACCACAGCGGAGGCAGCAACACTGTTCATCCCCTGTGCCCTGAGACAGTGCCACCACGCCACATACCCCACTGCTCCTGTGGGAAAGAAGGTTGCCATCCGCTCCTGGGTTTGAGAACGGGCAGAAATCCTGCAGAGGACATGCATTTCTAATGTCTGCGTGCGAAGCGGAACTTTCTGAGGCTCATAATTTGAGTAAACGTGGGAAAATTTTCACAGAAATAGGCAAGTATACATTCCTGACATCAGAGAGATCCTCCGCCCCAACTGCTGATCAAAAGACAAGCCTTTCACTCAAATTAGGGAGGAATTATTAATTCTTACTGGTATCCCTTTCAGATTTTTTTTAGCATATAGGTGAGAATAAAGTCACCCAAATTTTTTTCTGAAAACTCAATTAATTCTTTTTCAAAGAAAAGGGAAAAGAAGGATGCAAGGTACAGAGATTAATCCCCAACGTGGGGAAATTTCACCCTAGTTCTTTCAAATGTAGCAAAATTCACACACAACTGAAAACAAGGCATTATAATGATGTGGCATAAATTTTCAACACACTTAATCATAAACCTTTCCTTATATGTTGGCTATAACAATCGGTATCCGGGACTGTTTCTGTTAAATGGAAAACAAAACTCTGGTTTGCTCTCGTATTGCTTCAAAAGTGTACTAAGATCTTGCAAATATTTAGTCAAAAACTTGTTAATAATCCTTCCTACATTGTATTGAAAATGTTTGACTCAGTCCAAGCAACCTCTTCAACTGAATTCCCACAGCCAACCCACAGCCATCGTAATGCAGAGTTTTACCTTCCTGTCCGAGTATACATGACACAGATAAAACCAGAGCCGTACAGCAGGGTGCTCAACACAAATTAACCAGGGTATCATTAAGGACTCCAAGCTATCAGCCTGGGCACTCACCTTCCTCTCCTTTCTGTGATTCTGTGATTCCTGCCAGCAGCCTATCCACCTTCCCAAGTCCCCACAGCCGCCCTCCTTCAACCCCTTGCCCCCATAACCATGGCACACCTTGCTCTCTGCCTGGAGTGGGCAGGTGGCCAGGGCCCATCCTATGCAGGTCATGTGGAAAATTGGCTGGAGAACCACAGGAAACCATTGTTTCTCATGCTAGAGAAAGGAGTGACCAGAAGTGACTGACTCCTGTGACACTATGGTAAGGGTGAGCTCCAGCTCAGTTTTTTATCAGTCTTCACATCTGGGTTGAGGATTGATTAGAAAACTGAATTGCCTGCTCCCCAGACAGGCTGGAGGAGATGGTGATTTTTCTGGCCTGGGTGAGGTGCTTTGAAAGGGGATCCCAAGGCAAATTGATAGGGCAGCTGGCAGTTCTGCTGCTTAGGTGGTACCTGTTTTGTGGACAAACAAATGACTTCAGTTTCTAGTGCTGCCAATCTGGAACACCTCATCACCACCAAATTAATAAAAAAAGTGTTTAAAAAGTGAATAAAAAACATGTAAAAAGCGCTAAGTAGCCAGCAGTCTGGCACTCAAAGCCAAAGATCGGATAGTAGAGAGGGAGCAGGGGGTCTCTTTCTCACCTAGGTAATGATTATACGAGCCCCATAAGGACATAGTTAAATCAAGTATTAAGAAGACTGCACTTAAGAGGGGGAAAATATGTCAATCACACTTTGCCTTTGACAAAAGGAAATTCCTTGAAACTGAGAATGGGGAGAGAGCGGGAGGGAGAGTGTCTCGTCATGTGGGTGGCCAGGAAACTGGAGGCCAGAAAAGTACGAGAGAGAGAAAGAGTAAGAGACGGAGGGAGGGGGGAAACCCCATAAGACTGAATTCTAATCCAAATGCTGTGAGGCGTTCACACCAGGCCTTGTGAGAATATTAACAAGGTTACAGGAGAGGGGCCTTTAGCCTCGGGAATTATTAGCGAATATGGAATTATATTTGCGCAAACACAACCAGATGCAAGCAGCTAAATGCTCTGCAGATGTGAAAGGAGACAGACTGCGTTCCAAATGGGCAGCAGCTTCATGTGTTTTAACCCTCCATCGTGGTGCCTGGTTGCCTATCTGAGACGGCTACTTTTCTGAAATGGCAATCGGACGGGAGGGACAGGGTCTTCTTTTTTATCAGAAATTCAAATATGGGTACACTTCGTGGATTATTCTTCCCCAGAGCCATTAGCATCTCCCAGCTGAGTGACTATCATGCTGAAGAATACGTCCTAACAACATTCTTTTATCTCTCTGTGCCTTGGATTGACTTCCTGCAAGTTTTCATTTTCCTTCCATTTTGTTATGCCTTTTTCTAAAGTCCCCCTTTGTCCTCCTTCCCTGCTCTTCCTCACTGTTTGCGCTTTCTGGTTGCATTGCCTGACTCTATCATGATCTGAGCACTTAGCCTGTGTGAACGACATTGCAGGTTGTTTCCATCAGAATGAGAAACTGATTACAAGTGCCAGGTATTTCTTTGAAGTAATCCTGTTCTACTACAAACAAAGTCCTGCTTCTTGAAATACAGTAAGATTGAACAAGAATCTTTTGCTTTGCTCATGATCCCAAATTTGCTTGCAGTCAGGGCTCCGCTCAGAAAGCTCCTTCCTTTGGCTTTCTTTCAAGGCCATTGTGTATTCACTTCATTTCTTGTACCATGATTTTTGGGTTTGCTCCCTGCCTGTTTCCTCCCGCTTTCCACTGTTTCGTTCACTCTGATTGATCCTCTGACCCTGCATTCAATGTTTACCTTGGGCAGCAGCCTCCATTGTTTAAGTTATTACTAAACTCAGGGTGTTCCCTCTTTCAGCTAGTGTGGAAGGCAGCGAGCGCACCTAGCACCCTGAGTGGGATTTATGGATGATTCAAAACCAAAATGCTGCCTCTCAGCTCCCAAACTCACATTATTAGGTGCATAATACCAGTAACTCCGTGTCTCAGCTGAGAATGCAGCTTCATCATTCCAGATGAATCGCTAGTTCCAAAGTAATTACAGTCACTACTCTGAATAGGAGGGAGCATATACTGAATCTCTAAATATCAATGTTTATCAATTTAAGTACAAAGCCACTGAAATAGCTGTAGGCATAATTATACAGGTTTTCAGTAAATTTTCAGTAAAATTCAGTATACAGGAAATTTCCTGCTAAGAAGAATAATGGCAGCAAATGACTGTTCATCCTATAGAAATGTAACTGTAAAAGTACGGAGATCTGGAGACTGATGTATGTGGGATTTTAACAGACTACAGTTTGACTTGGCTGAGTGTGTTAACTGTGATTTTAATTATGTGAATGGTTTGAATTCTGATTAAGATCTTGCCCATTTATTTCCTTGAATCACAATGCTCGTTTTCGAAAATAATCACAGCATTCCTATAGTGTGGCTTGTGAGAAATTATTGATGACATATGCCCTCAAATTTAATAATATTTTAAAATATTTTCTATCACTGAATATGTGTTTTAGAGGCAATTAAAGACTCACTCTAGAGTCAGGGCAGAATATTCAAACTCAGGCACGCTTTATTGATTATTCTTTACTCTCTATGAAAAGCACAGTGTACTCTCCTTAAGAGTACAATATGTATGGTTTGATTACAAAACAAATTTTTCTGGTAATTTCAAAGATGTATTTGAATATATTAATTAGCTTAGAGATTAAAAATCAGGCATTTTAAAAAATGGACCATCCATTACTAGACCTCTCTTTGTCTCATATGTTGTTAAAAAGAATATAGACTCCAGAGACTGAACAGTATGTAAGGCAGGAGACTGCCCAGTGAAAAATATCACACCTGTATAGATGAAATGTTTATTATTCTGTGACAAAAATTGTTTCCTATTAAAAATGTCACGTAAGAATTTTGTTCTCTTAGTTTTTAAGGGGAAGTCAAGGCATCAGTGGGAAAGAGCAGCAAAAAGGTCTTCAACCTCCCCTGCAAAACTGGCTAAAATCTCTACTAGCTCCCACAGAAGTGGAACCCATTGTAACCTTGCACAAAGACTTTATTTCACTTGCTTCTTGTAATTAAGATGGTTTTGTCTGGGTATTTTTCCTGTTGCATGTAATCTTGTCTTCCCCTTAGGCAGTGCCCAGAGGCTGCTCAGTGAACCACCGCCTCCCCTCAACGTGGCTGCTGCTCCCCAGTTCTCTGGCCAGCTGAGAGTGGTGGCAGGCCTCAGCTGGTGGCCACGCTGAGCAGGCTTTTCCCCATTGTTCCCAACGGGGTCTGTGTTTCATGATGCCTCACAGTATAGGCAGCCGCCATCTCCCCCGAGGGCAGTTTCTGTTTCATGGAGAACAATGGATGATGGTGGCCAGTCCAAAAGGGAACAATTCTGCATGGGGGGAAAACCAACAACAACAACAACAAAACAACTTTTAGTTACAAAAAATAACAGCAAGTATGGCCATTCATAAAAAGCATCTGTGAGGAAAGCACCTATTGTGCCAGATCCTCTTTACAGACAAGCTGAGAGGGAGGTGGGAGGCAGCGTGCTCATTTTCTGCACTGAAGGGGAAGCCAGGAGCACCCTCCCTGGAGAAGTGATGGAGAGGAAAGCGGACATGTGGAGAAGGCTGGCTCCAGGCTTGTAAGCAGTGTGGGCAAAATCATATTTTGATGCCCAAAGGAGAAGTGACAGGGCTACTTCTGCCATGAGATGGAGGAAAGGTGAGGAGCTGAAGCAGAGGGCTCAGTGAAAAGCTGTGAAGAACTGATCAAACTATGACGCCATCACCAAGACGCCAGAAGAGCTGGAACCATGGACCGATGCTGCTTGGCAGTGCTGCCCTCCTGCCCAGCCAGAGCCGGTGCCCATGCAATCCCTTGCTCCCTCAGCAGCAGTGGTCAGCCTGGCTTTCTGAGCCTGTGGCACAAGAAAAGCAGATGGCAAGACCAGGGAGGTTTCGCTGTCACCCTCAACCAACCCAATGCTGCAAGCAGCTGGTCCCTCTGCTCGAATTAAGCACCAGCTTGGCATGCAAGGGGAGTGGGATTGTGTGAGCCTGGGGAATTTCACATATGCACAGGATAAAGTCAGGCTAAGGGAATGCAAACCAGGAGGTCGTGTATGAAGAATAATTAATGGTGGGAGGTGACAAATCTGCAGGAATTCGAACTGTAGAAAGCAAAGGGTGCTAGAGTCTATTTCAGCAACTTTTCATTGCTTTGGTGAAACAAAGCAGCTGCAAACCCAGTCAAAGAATCCCATAAACCATAGGTGTTCTGTGTTCCCCAGGTGGAAACACAATAGTCAGAGCACAGCCATGAATGTGCGTATAAATGTGAAGTAAAAAAAATTAACATTGAAAATCTTTATCTGTGAGTGTTAATACATTAACACAAGAGTAGTTTTTTAGAGATAATTATAACAACTCTGCATTTTACATACTTCAGTCTTTCTGGTATCTAGAAACCCACTCAGCTGTGCCATATCTACATTTTCGTAAAGTGTTTATTTTGGTACTTCATGACAGTCTTATTTTTTAAATTAACATAAAATAATCAGTGAAGTGTATATGGAACTGTACATTCAATATATGTTAAATCATTACCAGTTCAACAGGTGTTAAGCCCCTACTCTTACTTTAGTGATTAGTACTTTTATTAAGCACATAGAAGAAAATATAAAAGCACTGCTAGTAAAGTTTGCAGATGATGTACAGCTTGGTGGAATGACAAACAGTATCGAGAAACAGCAAGTTACACACAGCTGGGTTGTTTGGTAGGAAGGGGGACTCATTCAAGCAATGTGTCTGAGCACACATAAACGGGGAAGGTCACACACCTGGAAACAAAAAAGCTATGTCACTCTTCAAAGTTGAGGGACTGTGGAAACCACTGACACTGAAATTGGCAGACAGACATCAGATAGAAAGAATGTGAGCTCTCCATGCGGTGCAGCAGCTAACACTATTCTCAGATATATAAATGTTATTTATTGTTCTATCAATCTATGCATCATCTGCAAACGATCTTAGCAACATTTTTTTTTTTTTAGCAGATGGTTGAGTAGAAGCAGACAAATGATATTGAGAATAGCAATAGTATTGTGGCACATTTTGGTACTTAACCTGAACAGAAGAGCTTGAAAAACTGAAAAAATTAGGAGCCACAGTTGTAATTTAAAATGTGTAAATCCTATTTTATGACAGTTCGGAAAAAATCAGTCTGTGCCATTTCTTTAAGAAAAAAAAGATAGAAACATTCTTTGATTATAAGCGGAGCAGATTTCTGAAAGTAAAACATGTTTTGGCTTAAAAAGTAATGATGATATATAACCTAAAATTAGAAAGTGAAATTAGACTAATTTAGATTGGAAGTATGGCACATTTTTTAGGAACTGGAACAATCTATAAAAATAAATCATAGATTCTACATCAATGACTTTTCAAAAGTGACTTAAATGCAAACTGGGCAAGCAGATCTCTCTGTATCCTACTCTCGCATCTTTAAGATCCTTATTCCAATAAGCAGGTTGAGGGATTCACTTCATTCTTCTTTGTAGAGTCTCTTCTGAGAACCTTGGACAGACATGTAAGTCACAGGCAAATGTTCACACTGTAACGTACCCTCTAGAGAAACTGAGAGAGATGTCATGCTAATCGCCATTGTAAAAGGGCAGCTGCCAGGTTCTCCTACTAAACTGAACAATCAGAGTTACAAAGCAGAGGTTCAGAGTGTGTGAATTACTTGCTACCTATTCCTAAATTTTCCAAATCTGTTTGCTTATGAGATTTTTCCTAACAGACAATTTCTTCACTTTTCCAAGCTTGTTTAAAACTTTGAAGTCTTATTCATTTTTCTATTAATTCTAGTAATAATGTTTGCAATGTTAAGAGTCTTTAATATGTTCACAGGTATGGAAATACCACCATCAGTTGGGTATACCTGAAGGAGGTTGGGCAGATGGGGGAAATGATTAGGAGAAAGGAGAGCATCCTGACTAATAACGTTGCCCAAAGTAAAACTCTAGTCCATGGACTGTTACTTGAAGATGTGCTTCCACTTCAGAAAGGAAGAATCACTGTTGCAGACCAGCAAAAGCCTCTTCAGTGCCCAAGATCGTTATGACTGAGACGATTTTATCAGCTGTTTCCCAGAGTTGTTCCAGTTTCGCATACAACTTAACAGATCTTTGGGTACAATGGAGTGAGGGAGTACATGAATCTAGTGAAATATATCTTGGGTGGTATTTGCATTGATGCATGTTAGTATACTGAAGTTTAAAAAGGAGGGCATTTATGTAGGAGATAGGAAGATCTCAGGGCAGCATCTAAACAAATAGATTTCCTTCTTTCCAGGGCTAAATTCCTGTAAGAATACCAGAAAGTATGAGAAAGTACTGTATATCTGACCCCCAGTGCTTCTTACAACACATTGTCTCTCCCTTTCCAGTCTTTTGTTGCTTAAAAGCAGACAGATACGGATGATACGTCAGCACTAATTTTTTTCCTTGTGAAGTCCGTTGACATAGCTGGTTTTTCCTGTCTGTGGATTTCATTTAACTTCTAGAGGGTAAGTATGTCCATTCACCATTTCTACTCACAGCCCCTAAGAACAGTTATCTGGACAGCAATATTTGCATATAAAACTGAATTTCAGATACAAAAGACAGGAGTTATTAAAAGCACTGCTTATGTTACACCCAAAAATATGTTCAGCATTTCAGAGATACAGTATAAGATAGCTCTCTGCTGGGAACAATGATCGAAGGTCTCCTCAGACACCCAGGCTGGATTAACCACCAGAAATAATAGTAGAATTGGGTTTTCTATGTACTGTAGTAAAGCAACCTTGTCTATAAACTCCTTATTGCTGCAAACCAAAGGTGTGTGTCTGGGGAGCGCAAGCTTTTCCCCTTGATGTTCCAGGACATGGAAATACAATCCCTTTTCAGACACAGATGTTTGCAATAGAAAACTTTCACTCCACTCTCTTCTGTTTTTAATCTGCTCATGACAGGAAACACAGATTCAAAATGAATGTAAAGAACACAGTCACCATAACTGATGATAATACAAAAGAACATGTAGGAAAGATTTCTTTTTCCCAACATATTATAGGGAGGAAAGGCTTACAGATTTCAGAAGATTCTAGGTGTTTTTATTTCTTAGTGGCTACCAGTACTGTGTTTTTCCACGAACTTCACAGGATACAGCTCTCTGCAATGCCACGATACTATCAACAGTTTCAGCGTAGAAAAGATAACACAACACTTCTTCATGCTTTCTGCCAGATCTTCAGCCCTTTCACATGACTGCCCTGCCGAAGCTTCACTGAACAGACAGATGTATAGAAATGGTCAAAGATTCTTCCATAGCTTGTGTAAAATGTAAAACGAAACAGGTAAGAGTAATCGATTTACCCTCTTCAGCCAGTCTTGCTGCTAACCTCCAGGCTCTCAAGAATTTCAAACATGTGCTTTCAAACTATGCCGACCTACAAGTCTCAAGGGAAGTTTTTCAAGTATGACAATGTGAAGGGTTTGACTGGACTCTTTCCTGCGCTTTTTGGTTGCCTATTCCAACTTCTCCTCTTACTCTGTTCTTCGGATCCCACCCTACCTGGTCTCCCTTCTCTGCCTTCTCTAGTTTGCCTAAATCCCCCTCCCTTGCTCTTTCACAGGCAGCACCTTGCTAATGACATCATTCACTTAAAAAACAATGGGAGTCAGAATATTTACATGGTGATTTCTGCAAATTCACTTATCACACTGTGTGTCATACACTCTTTGATCTGTGTCTGTTTTGCCTGTTTAGACAATGAGCCACTTGGAGCAGGGGCTGTCACCTGGTGCATGCTTGAGCAATGCATAGCACAAAGGGATCCTATTTTAGACTGTACCTGAGCAATATTGTAGCAAACAATACAAACAATTATAATTACCCCTTCCCCAAGCTACATTAAAAAACATGATCAAATACTCAGAAACTGAGAAATTACAGCATCAACTCTGTGATGTGGTTTTAACTAATTTCCCTCTCTTCTGTATAAATATTATGATACTGTCTCTAGCTATATCATAGCATACTATTTTTTCTGCAAGGGTCTTGCTTCATTGATTATTGTTCATTTTAAAAAATCTCTTATTCAAAATGGTGTCCTAGGACTTTCTTACCATAGGATTTTCTGTCATAATCCCTCAATTGAGTAGAAAATTACTGATTTCCTTCTACATTATTCTTTGTTACTTTTACCAGAGAATGTGAATGATTCAAGAGTATTAGTGAAATTATTTTGACAATGCTGACTTGAGTAGCTGTTACTCTATTTTAAAGATGGGAGCTAAAGTACAAATATATTAAGCATAAAACATAAATCTTACATGTTAAATTAATAGACATAGGTTCTAGTATTTTAGGCTGTGTCATGATTTTAGCATATGGTAAATTAGAAGCACAGTAGTAAAAAATTTGCTTTTAGCTAGGAGTGCACAGAATTCCTGCTAAGTTTTCAGGTAAGGAACACAAAACATTTTAGTACACATGATTTTTGATAGTCACAAGTAACAAAGCCCGGTTTTCAAAATTTGCTCAACTTCTTTAACCATTCTTCCTTTTCACAACTTGCTGCCAACAACCAAACAACTTCTAATTTCTACATTAAGTAAGATGAACAGGCTGTGCACAAAAACTCTCTTCACATCCCTAATTCCCAAGATCCCATTCTCATTGTAGACCAACCAAGGCTGGGTCCTGTGTAAAGCCCTGCCTCTCCAAGGCTTCATGAAAATAAAACTTTGGGGGGCTGTAGCCCAGCTACAGAGGCCTTTCTACTTGGAAAAATGAATTGCAGACTTTTTTTTCTGTTCCTAGCACTATCCTGCCTTTTCACTAATCACTTAGTTGAGCACATGCCTAACTCTTCTCTTAAATCATTTCACGGCTATTGTCTGGAGTTTTTTCCTTGATTTTGCAGTATCTCTTTTTAAGCATGGAAACACAAAGTGGACTTGATATTTACTGACTGGTGCCACAGTACAGTACTAAAAAAACACCTCATTGACCATTTCAGCAACAGGACTACACTAGCAAATAGAATTGCTTGTCCAACACAAACTCTCAATCTTTTGCAGAATCACTGTGTCCCCAGAGACACATACTCATTTGAAAGATAACGGTCTAGAACTCTCGTTTCTAAGTCAACAGTCAATTTGGCGATATTGAAAACGGAGAATTGCACTAGTGATATTTTGACTGAATTCTGGTTCGTGTTCACCCCTTACTGGTATTTTCCTAATTTGGGATCAGGAACAGATTCTGCACATTTAAGCAGTCTCCAATGGATTCACAATGTGCATTAGGGTAATACGAGTAGCGGAAAAATGTTTAGGAATCATATGTAAGAAAGGTCAGAAGAGTCTTGGCAGCAGCGGGAGATTTCAGAGGACAATAAATATGATCAGTGAATCTTTCTCCTCCCCTAACTTGGCCATCTCTCAGGATGTAAGCCGTCCCACCTTCTCTGGGATTCTCAAGACAACCTCTTCCTCTTCTCAGCTGCAGCCGCCTTGCACATTCACTCCACTCACCCTCTCCGCCTGCACCAAGAATACCCTGTGCTTATTTTTCTGCCCCTGATAGATTTTTGTCACAGTAGTGGAATATTCTTGTGTTAAAGAGCTATTGTAAAGATCGTTTTGAATTTTTGAATTTTAAAACATGCTTTGTTTTAACACACTCCTATTATCAGAATGGTCTGAGTGATCACCATGTTTTTAGTGCTATTTACAAGTCTGTCAATATTTCAAGGGCACATTTCAACACAAATTGCTCACCATCTATTTCCAGGTTACCAGTAACAGTATTGAGCAGGGCAAAGCACGGGTCACCATAGAACTCCAGTCTCCCAATTCAACAGGTACTTTTGGAGAGCTGTCAGCTAATCAGCCCTTAGTCATTTAATGTGTACTTCTCTGGTATGTTTAATTAGAATGCTCTGTGGTACTAAGTCAAAGGTATTACAAAAGTCTAAAAAGTATCACCTTTTACTGTTCCATTTACTAACTCAAATTCTAATAACCTTGAAAATTAACACTCAGTCTTTTTAAGGAGTATTAACTATACCTTCATTATTTAGTCTTTTATCACTGAATCCCACGTAGCTTTTTTCTTCATCATTTTGCTTCAAGCCAATGTCTGACACTGATTTATAACAACATTGTAATATTTATATTTTGATGATGAAAGCTTTCTTCTTGGCAATCACATACTGGAAAAAAAGTTTGTTTTTAAGTTCTTTACAACTGAAAAATTGTCTTAACATTTCCTAATCACATTGTCTCAATTTTCTTTACAACTTTTTGAAGCTAAGTTTATATTCTATTTGCATCTTCAGCATGCCCCTCTTCACCGCAGTTGTTTAAGAGAGCTCTACCTGCTCCATTTAGTCTCCAACGGAGAACAGTTCTAGGTGTGAGACAAAGGCATCTGTGCATGCGTCCCACCAACAAGGTTGTCACCTGATGCTTCACTCAAAGCACGTCTTCAGTTTCACACTAGTGGAGCAGCCATAGGCTCATCTAGTATTTTTTGGCCTTAGGATTGGAAAATCTCAAAAAATATCAGCTGGACTTTTCCATTTTTCAGCTTCTTCCCTGATGTCTCCTACAATTCAACCATCTTCACGTGATTTTTGCCTAGTTATGATGCCAAAAATGGCTGACACATTTTTCCTGAAAAGTAACACTGAATAAAAATGTCAAAGATTAACATTGCACATAGAATTTTTCAGCTCAAATTATAAACAATATGTATAGTGATGATGTAAATCATGAAAAAAATATATGAACAATTTCTGGGTTCAAGTTAAAGTTCATATTGACTGTGCAAAGTAAATTTTTTATCATTTGTATTATAGTAGAGTCTGGGGAACTAAAGGAAGATTAGGGTACAATGTACTAAGCACTGTATATACACAGTCTTAAAATTTAAAAACTCTTATTAACAAATGCATCAAAGCAAATAAACAAAGTTATATAAACTTCCACTGGTTTTAGCTATCAAAATTACTTGAGGATTTTACAGTTAGGAACATTCAATGGTAATATCCTCAGTGATAGGGTTTGGACTAATCTTGCTCAGTAATGAGCTGGCCACTGGAAATAAGCACCCATACGATGCGTAGTGCCACAGATGACAGACCTATTGGTGCACCTTCTTTCCTCATTGCTGGTTTGTTTCCCGCAATCCTGCAGCAGCAGATTCCCACAGTCACTGCCACAGTTCACATCACCTCATCATCGGTAACACGCATTTTGTGGCTTCCCAGCCTGGGAATTGAATTGGGTAGAAATTAAAAGGGGAGAAACCTGGCACTCTTCTCAAAAGAGCCCACACAAACGGTTGATGTACAACACTTTCAGGAGCATGCTTAACCTCATTTAGAACGTCAGTGTTATTTATGTGTCTCGGTTCTGTTATCTGGTGCATCGGAAGCGATGCGGGCACAAAGACTTGGATTTGGGGATGCGCCGTGGCAGGGGTGAAAGACAACAAGCGAGCAAGCAAGCTTCTTCGGCCTTGGCGTTCAGGACAAAGCAGGGCACATCCAGGGCAGAGAGCAGCTTTTCAGGGTTTTCTGTGGGGACTGACTTCGGACGGTTTGATGAGCAGAGAGGAGACGGGGAGAGGCAGTCATCTCCAAGCAGGGGCCAAGCTGCGGACCTCTCGGCGGACCTCTGCCGCGGGCATGGCGGGGCGGCCTGAAGGGAGCAGGGCTCGGGGAGGCCGCGGAGGTTAGAGCGGCGCGGGGGGGACGCGCTGCCGGGAAGGGCAGTTTCAAGGGCAACCTGCGTATAAGGCAGGACCGTGAAAAAAAAAACCAGGCGACGAGCTGCCGTTCAGCCCACGGGCAAGGCGGAGATCACCGCCGCCCACCGCGGCCCTTCGCTCCGCAGCGACAGGCGGGCAAACGGCAGCCCCGCGCGCTCCCACCGCCCTCCGCGGCGCCCGCCTACCACGTGACCGCTCCCCAGCTGGCAGCCGCGCCCTCATCTGCCACTCCCGTGACTGCGCATGCGCATTCAGGACGGCGGGGAAGCCGTTGCTGAGCGCATGCGCTGATCCTTCCGGCCTTCTGCCCCGTTTCCCTTCCCCCCACCACCACCCCCCCTTCCCGCCTTTGCCATGGCGACACCGAGTGGCCTGATCCGGGCCCTGCACCGCGGGACCCTCGGCCAGGTAACCGGGCTGGGACACTTCCCCCGTCCCGTGTAGACCCCTCCCGGTCCCACCGGTTGGGCCAGCCCAAACGTCAACCCGCCCCCGTGCAGCGGGCCGGCTGCGCGCATGCGCGGTGGAGCGGCCGGGGCGGTGAGGTGGCGGCGGGGGGCGCAGGCCGGGCCGGGCTCGGTGAGCTGCCGCCGCCGCCCCTCTCTCGGCCGTGCCCTTCCCTCTGGTTGTCTCTGGCGCCTCTCAGCCGTAGGGGCTTTAACTCCGCGGGGTTTAGGGGGCACGGGAGAGAGGGAGGCCTGAGCCAGCAAGGGAGGTGAGTGGGCGCAGCGGCTGCTCCCACCGCCTCTGCCAGTGTCCTGGTGGTCGTTCACGCGCTGAGGTACCACTGGGCGCCATTCAGCGTTGGTCTTTATTTTTTCCCTAGAGCGTTATCTTCCGGCTTTAAGTGTACCTGCAGGCTGCGAGCTCCTGTCTTCTCCAGCAGGAAAAAGCCCACACAGGTGTCTGAGCATTAATTAGAGGATGCACGTCGACCCTCTGCCTTGGTACTTCCACGGCTTTGGTGGGATGTAGTAGCGGTTAGATTTGCTTAACATATTTGGGATTTTGATTGTAACCATAAGAAACAGGAACTTACTTTCTCCGCCCTCCCC
>Ga0065711_1004440_pt1 | contig 33114 bp, 19 predicted proteins | sample Hoacrofraction12_FD_59098 | JGI IMG/M metagenome (GOLD analysis project Ga0065711, IMG submission 59098) | Hoatzin crop microbial communities from Cojedes, Venezuela - Epithelial fraction 12 v2 (version 2) | ecosystem: Host-associated > Birds > Digestive system > Esophagus > Crop | place...
GGCTCCCGCCTCCCGCCGCTGCGCACCGCGGGGACGCCGCTACGGAGCCGTCCCAGCCCCCCGGGAAGGTGCGGGGAAAGTTGGGCTGGGGAGAGGCGGCACGGCCGGCTGCGGGCACGGAGCCCCGGTGCGAGCCCGCGGTGCGGCCGCTGTTCCCACCCCGCCTCCCCGCAGCCGCACGACTTTGTTCGACTTCGGCATGGCGTTTCCCCGCTGTGCGCTTCGCAGCCGCCTTGAAACGCTTCGGGTTTTGTTTTGTTTTTTTTCCTTTTAATGGCAACCTGAAACGAAGGACGCGGCCCTTCCCCGTGCGCGGGAGCGAGCACAAACAACGAGCGAAAACACTTCTCCCTGTGGTCTCCCTCTTGGCTCACTTGCTCAGCTCCCGGGGATATTTTCAAGCATAAAGTTCCATGGCGAGCTGGTATTTACACTGAATGATAGGGGAGGGGAAAATGGAATAAAACGCTGTCGAGGTTTGTATTACCTCGACAGAAAGTCGCGACCTGCCCCCCCCAGCCCGCGGCGGAGGCCGGGGCTGGCTTCGGTCTTCCCAGCAGCTGTGACAGCGACCCGTAAAATGGCTGCTGCCATCCCCGGTGCTTTTAAGACGGACTGTTAAGGTGGAGGAGACGCTGCCCTCGGCTGCCCCGAGCTTTACTGCAAATTAAAATGGGGGCAAAAAATAATAATAATAATAAAAAAACCCAGTTTCTCTTTAAGAAAGAATGATTTTTTTAATTTGGTTTTGTTTTTTTTTTTTCCCCCAAGTGTCTGAATCATGTTTTAAAATAATAAATAGCCTCTGTACGGGAACAGCCACCTAAGAACTCTTTGCTTGCACTTTTTTTAATGCTCCTTATGCTTCTGGTTTCCTCCCGGGCTTGAAAATGAAACTGTTATTGCTTAGTTTCACTTTCAGCTTTCCCACTGCTCTTCTGCGGTAGCGAATGTTACAAGCCAAGAGCGCATCTGGAAAAACGTATTGACTGCTATGGATGACTTAATGTCCCTACTTGAACACAGACTCTCATTTTTTTCTGGGAGATGCTATAGTCTTTGCATCCCCCAGTATGTCTCTTCCTTTCTCTTCCTTTCTCTTCCTTTCTCTTCCTTTCATCACCAGCTTCTCATTTGCACAAAAGGTAGTGATGTGTAACCCAGCATCATGTTTGCACACCTGCACAGAAATGAATTACAAGTTTCAATTCTGAAAACTCGTTTACTATTTTTACACTGGTGAGTAACTCCAGTGATGTTTATGAAGGCCACTCAGCCTGCATTTATGTCTGAAGCTGCACAGGCAAGTGTTCACAGGATCACAGCCTCGGAGAACGACCTCATTCTTTCACCTTCTTCTACAAGCTACTTAAAAGCTTGAGAAGTTTTTACTTCCATTACAGCAAAATCAAAGCTGAAAGTTGTTACGAGCAGATACTGACTTTGGTTAAGTGCCCAAACATTTGTTTGCATTTCATGGTGCATCTCTGAGGATCCAATGGGAAAAACACTGTGTATTGCACACAGTAAGACACTGGTTAGTATAAAGGCAAAAAATACTTCTGCTGAAGTTCCTCCTTGAATCCTCAAGAGCACAGCTGCCTTACTGTCTCTTTTTTCCCCCCTTTTTACCTTGCTGCTCAGTAGATGATAACCAGAACAGTGTCTACCAGCCTGTGGCTACGGATACAGTTACTATAGCAACATTTACAAACACTAATTTCACTACACATGCAGAACTACTGCCTGCTACTGCAGAGAAGAAGCTTAGAAAGAAATCACTCTGTAAGTGCAAATAGGTAAGTCTTTTTTTTTAGCTTTAAGCCTGATTTAAATCATTGTTCTCATTCTACCTTTGTGCAAATATATTGTTTAAAAAAAAAACAAAAACAAAACTTGACTTTGCCTGAACCTCCTCCAGTGACAGGTAAAATACTACATTCACAATTTTGGCAAGAACAAGGAATGAAAAGATCATTTGCTGACTGGAAACATGGGATTATAACTTGGGCTATGTTAACTTGTGGTGGCTTCAGTGAATATAATTTGGCCATGACAGGTCGCACAGGAAAACAGAAAAAAAATTATGCTTTGACGTGTGAGTATATAGATGTCATTCTTGGGTTCATATTTCCAAGCTGTTCTTTTCTGTTGCCTGAATTCACAAGCAAGTACATATTAATTTTCTAATTGTGATGCGTGTATAACTCCATTTGAGCACAACAGAGTCGCTCTGTTGCTTATTTTTCATCATTAAACATGCACTACGAAGCATTGTCTGGAAAACCTTCACCACGTTTTTTCTGGTTTCTGTCCTTCGGGGCATGTCAGAGGGTTTGCACAAGTCGAACTGACGCTGAAGCTGGCATTTAGCAAGCGCTGGTGGGAGTGGAGCAAGCCTGACTGCCTGCCTGTGCTGCTCAGCTCGCAAACTCAGGTGAGCAGCCAGGTGACTTCAAGAAGACTACTCATCTGCACCAAATTAAGCAAGCCAGGAGATGGATGAGACAACGAGTGCCAGCTCCTGGGATTCTTAGGTCTCTCTCATGCTGCTGAGAGCCCCGAGGAGATGCCTGCTCTCGCGTTTGTTGCTCTCGCCCCAGTTCACTCCGAACACCCAACAGGCTTAAATGCAAGAGCGTGTGCGTGCATTTATTCCAGCAAAAGAGGTGGTTGCATTCTTTGAGTCACAAAAGAGGAAATCAAAATGCAGTTTAGGGTGTGCCTGATGCCTGCTTATTACCTAGTTGTCATTTGAGGCTTTTGGGGCCTATCTCGTCACGTAAATTAAAGGATGACTCAACTAATAGCCGCCTAGTGCTGAACGCTGCCTCTCTGAGAGGGACCTCCCAGCCCACGCCCGAGCTCTGGGAGCTCACCCCTACCCCTCGTCCCCATCTCCCAGCCTAGTCGGAGCGAGTGTGCCCAACACAGCCCTCTGTCCCTCTCCTTTTGCTCAAGATGGGACTTTCTTCCTGCTCTCCCACCTGTTTATACTCTTGCTATTCAATGCAAATGTGAAAAGCGGAGCGCTTGCCCCTCCGGGGAATTTCTCCGAGTATAAAATCCTATTGTCTCCTTTCATTAGCGCATTCCTTGTGGGTGAAGTGGCCTCCCTCTTGGCCACCACACATTCAGGGCTGCTATCAATATTTTATGAGTCACTGGAAGTATTAACAGTACAAAAGTTATGTTCATTATGCTGTCTCTAGCATCTTGTCAGCTTCCCGTGGTGCTTACATGTGACTTCAATAATGCAGATGGCAGACCTTCCCACTAGGCCTTTGTCAGTTATAGGGAACCTCACACCCCAATTACCCAGTTTTTAAAGGAAAAAAATGCGGAAAAAAAATGGATAAAATGTCTTTGCTCTTTTCGTAACACAAACTTCTTGTTAATGATGCACAGTTAGCAGTTTTTGTTCACTTCTTACCCAGAGGATGCTCTTCTTGACTGCAGTCAGAGTTTTGAGTTAACATAAACCAAGTGAGAAAACTGAGGGCTGGGCTCCAGCAGCACAGGACATGTACTGCCTTTCCCAGTACAATGCAAACTGTGTGCGCCAAGTTCAGAAGCTGCTTATTAAAGCTGTTTAGCCATCTGCAGTCACTACGCAGGCTTACACTGCATTATTTCGTGGTGGCAAGAGCTCTAGATTGCTTCACGCAAACATGGGATGTACTATTTATTTTCCCTTACCTTTTCTTTCTTCTGCCTCCCCACAATTTTTTGTTTATTCCTTTCTTTAACATCTTGTCCTCTATTTCCTGCTACTCCATATGTGGCAGAGATCCCCGCAATTCTCTGGGACCCCGCTCGGCGTACTCTGGCTGCCTGTGCTTCGACAGTTCTGCTAAGCCCCTTGTCCCTGCGCAGGGCAGGTCGGTCGGTGCTGGCAGCCTTACAGACCTCTGGGCGACTGGCACAGGCTCAGCTGGCAGCGGGTGGGAGGGAGGGAAGGGGCCACCTTTCTGCTGCTTGCACCTGAGTAGCCACCAACTAGCACCCTTGATATAACACTGATTTAGATAATAAAACTCTGCATAGAAAATCCCTTTTATTTCTGTAAGGTGAAGCTACACTGGCCTAAGCACACTTGACCACGCAACCTGACTCCTGGGCTTTCCTGCTACCTGTGTGGGACAGTGCTTGGAAATGCTAAGAACTGCGGACACAACCACAAGCGCCATGGCCAACCGCTTGGCTAAACCACAGAAACTGCACAGGTTAAAACCCTCCGTCTAGAGCAACCATAACTGTGGTGTGTACAGCTGGAAAAAGCAGAGGAAGCCCAGGAGTACAGCAGTAACCCCAGCTGTGGTTTTGTGGGGTGAGGGAGGCAGGGAGTTGCTGGGAGGAGAAAGCAGAAGGCACAGTTATGTTATCTTCACCCATCTTCCACCTTTTGCCACAGCTTTCTCCTTGTGGATCCTCAAACCCTCACGTGTCCGCTGTGCCTCCGCTCCCACACTGAGCCCCGTGGGCTTGCCATCCCTGCTCGATGCTTCATAGCCCTTCTGCAGCCCCTTGCCTTGCCCCACGCGGGCACTTGTTGGGTTGGCAAACCACCACCTCTGCCCCACCAAGACAGACCCAGCTACCAGGTGTAAAATATCTGGGGTGTGGGAAGAGCTGGTTTTGCCATTTTTTTGCTACCCCCATTTCCCACTTTGATGCTTCCTCCCAGCTGAGGAGCTGCAGCTCTGCCCAAGTGGACGGTCTCACAAATTATAACTCTCACCCAAGAAGACCTAATGATGGGGGCTGTTTCCGCTTTATAGGATGACACAAAACCTGTGGGCCTGGAATCCCAAGATTCCAGTTTTGGACAACACTTAAGAAGATGCATAAGGAGACTAATTATCTTCATTTATTCCATAATTATTTTAATTATTAATCGCTTCCTTCTTTCTTGCCTATTATCAGGTCTGGAGGTGGGAGGGTTCCCAAGCTGCGAAGGCAGGCTCTGCCTCCAACATGCTCTTGTGACTCACCAGGTTCATCTTTATCTCTTCCCACACCTTTCATAACAAGACTTCCTGGAAGCTGCATCACTCCTTCTGGGGACACAGTAAGTAGGCTACTATGCACACCTAAGTTGACTCACTTGAGAGAAGATGTCTTGTTCCTTCTGCATCATTCCCTCTGCAGATGGTTTGGAGAATGAGAGGGCCAGCTCTGGTAAACCTGGTGGAAGACATAGGGCATGGCTGCTGGGTGAGCAAATGAGTTTGTCTTCTCAGGTGGAGAGTGACGATCCAAGGGCTGGAGTACCTCTCCTACGAGGACAGGCTGCGAGAGTTGGGGCTGTTCAACCTGGAGAAGAGAAGACTCCAGGGTGACCTTATAGCAGCCTTTCAGTACCTGAAGGGGCCTACAGGAAGGATGGAGGGGGACTTTTCACAAGGGTGTGTAGTGATAGGATAAGGGGGAATGGCTCTAAACTAAAAGAGGGCAGATTTAGGTTAGATATTAGGAAGAAATTCTTCACCATGAGGGTGGTGAAACACTGGAACAGGTTGCCCAGAGAAGCTGTGGATGCCCCCTCCCTGGAAGTGTTCAAGGCCACGTTGCATGGAGCTCTGAGCAGCCTGGTCTAGTGGAAGATGTCCCTGCTCGTGGCAGGGGGTTTGGAACCAGATGATCTGTAAGGTCCCTTCCAACCCTTACCATTCCATGATTCTATGATTCTAAGTACGTAATAAGTAATAATAATAAAATACCAGATCCTACAGAGGAAGGAGTTCAGGAGTTGAGATCATGTAAATTAAGTGCTGATGGTGACAAAGGCAAGTGAGGAAGAATCACGCTCTAGGTGGAGACACGAACATGTGTCAGAGGGAGATGACTGTGTACGGAACTCGTCTGTTCGGATACTAATCAGAACCTGGGTCCTCGAAGCTCAGCTAGTGACACCTTCATTAATTCAAAAAGGAGATTGTAGTGCCAAGCTGCAGAAACAGAAAATAACCTCACCTTGCTGCATGAACAGCACGCAAATCTCCAAGTGCCACAGCTGGAGAGGGTTGCCAGAAACACGAGGTTTGCTGGGATGACAGTGTCCTCTTCCCTGGCCTGCAGTCTCATGCTCTGCCGTGGTTCTGCCCTTCTCACAGGCAGGGCAGCATACGGCAGGGAGGTGAAGCAGCCTCCCTTCCCTAGTAGCAGGACTAAGCGCTGACCAAGAGGCGCTTTGTTGTGACGCAAACTAAATACGGTTTTTGCCTTGAAAACATGTACGATTTTGAACCGCTGTTTGCTCCCCATTCTTCTATATCTTCTATTTTTTTTTATGTGCTTCTATTTTCAGCTCAGAACATTAAACAGTGCTGGGTTTTGGCTCCATAAATAGGCACAGGGAAACTGCAATGAGCTAGAAAGATGAATTTTGTCTTTCACTCTCTAAGGCTGGGAGCACTTCAGCTTTGTGTACTGTGTTTTCAGTATCTCGCTGTTACCCTTTAACCTGACAGCAAATCCCTTCTGAGTCTGTATCTGTTCCTGATGGGGGAAATGCAAGGAGAGAAGGAAATACAGACTAATATTTCCTTTTTAATTTAATTTTTACAAGGTTTTCAGCTATTAACATAAGCAGTCTATGATACTGTAAAAAATTAACATCAGGGCTGCCCTTTTAATAACTATGAACAAAATGATTACAACTGAAGAGTTGTAGCATATCTTGTTGTTCTACATGAATTATTACGTATATTATCCTAGTTATTTACACATTGTAATAAATTGGGACTACTGGTGCTCCGAAACTGTGATTTGTTAGCACTTACACTCACTTACAGAGATACAAACATCTGTAAAGTATGTTTGTTATGAATTAAGTTTACTGAGGTCAAACTAGCATTTTGTGGAAATTTTTCAATTTCCTGTCTCTAATCCAAGGGGCTTTTTATACACACTAAATATAAAATGGGTTGATATTTAACAGGCTGACAAAAAGCAGCTTACCAGGTTTTCTGTAAATATTAGTCGTAATTTTTCTCATGCCTGAATGCATCATCACGATGACAGCAATGAAAAAGCTTGTGTGATCTTTCAGTCTGAAATCCAAACCATGCAGAATAAAGGAAAAGGGCTCTGCGCAAGCCCATCTTTCCCTGCTGTTTGAATCAGGTGCCTCCTTATCTTGCCCCACTGAAGTGGTGCAGCATTTCTAGAGGAGGCTGATGCTCACTTCTTGTGGAGAGACGGACTTTCCCATAAGCTGGTCCTACAGCAGAATGAGAGCTGTAGCCACCTGCAAGCTCCTTTCTGCAAGGACAAGGCATACTACAGCATCACAAGGGTTTTTTAACTGGTATCAGCCTCTACGGAAGAGATCAATTATAAAATGTTGAAAAGGAAATCTACCTCAGCTGACCAGGGGCATTTGATTCTTTACGACTTACCAAGATTAATTGGAGCTGGAGGAGGTTGGGGCTTTGTCTTTTAATGCTCCTGTAATTCTCAAACAGTTGAAGGAATTTTGTTAAACAGCTGTCACCAGAGGGAAAAAGTGGATGCCTTGAAAAACAAATTATGGAAATGCTTATAACCCAGAGGTGATGAACAGTAATAATGAGCGAGAAGAAAACGTACTTCCCAGCTGAAATCCTGTAAGAGACACCAGTTGCAAAATAGTTACTTTAAGGTGGGGCTCTATCAAGTTTGAAGAGACCCAGAAAATGGACGAGGTTGAAGCACGATGAAATTACCAAAGGCTACAGTCCGTCAAGCTGAGCTTCTCACGTGGCATCAGGACTTTGTGTTATGATGGTGTCTGCACATGTACGTTACGTGCTGATCTAGGGCGAGAGGATGCCACGCAAGCAGCTGTAAGGCTTAGCTGCGCATCACTTTATGGGACACAGCAGCCATTCGAACAATTTTAATTTCATCTGCTGCCTAAGCAACACTGATGTTTCCTCTGTATGTTATTGCCGTGGCTTAACCCAGCGTGTTTTCTTATCTGTTTCAAATGAGAGGCAGAATTATTAGTGCTGCTACTAATAGGGTCGCCTCCTGTTTTCAGTAACTTAAAACTCTGCCAGATATTAACTGTTCATACTGAAATTTTCCAAGCCTGAAGGAGAATCATTTGAAAAAATTTCAGGTAATATGGTTTACCTTTTTCTGATAATGCAATTTTAAAAATATGTTATTTTGCTTGTATTAAGCCAAAATTCGAATAACTATTTTATAGAGAAGCTCTAAGATAGTCAGGTTTTAAACTAGGGCTTGGAAATTTGGCTGAGACTGCACCAGTGGTTCCCCTTTTGTCATTCTTGTAAATTTACCCCAATCAGAGCAAGTTACAGTATTTAAAAAGAGGCACCAGTTTGCCAGTGCTGAGCGGAGACCCGCCAGCGTGCAGGTGCTGTATTGGGGCAGTTCCCTGTGCACCGGCTGGCCTCTGCCAGGGAGCAGCTCACTGGGGCTCACGCTGCTGCTCCGACTCTTGCGCTCACAGCACCAGGTGCCAGACCTAAGAACAGTCTCGTGTTTTGTCCTGGCTCTCAGTACTCCCTTTGCCAGTAACGGGAGCAGACTGAAGGTGTCATTGTATGCACACATCCCCATCACTAGCAGTAGGAGCCATATTGGGAAGCAGATATTGAAGAGAACGTCTGCGCAGGAGCGTGGAGTGTCCCAGGACTCGGGAGGTAACGCAGCATCCAGGAACAAGAACGAGAGACTGGGCTGAAGGGGAGACTGGAGCAAGGCTCTGCAGTGGGAGAGAGGAGGCGTGTGGGGACAGGAGGAAGAGATCAGCTTTGGCCGGGGAACAGGCAGAGGGGTTTGCGCTGGTTAGACCCTACATGCTTGCAGTTCCTGGCCCCGACACCCCATTCTCAGCCTCACTGCTCTTCATCAAGCTCTGCTGCGAAGCGTGTCCCTCCGTCCGTCCTGACGGCTGGAGAGCGTGCGCTGCTGCTTGCAGATCTCGCAGCGCGGGGAGCAAGGGTGTTTCCCACAGGCTTAAAAGCTCCAGCAGCACTTGGACCATTTCCTAATACTTCTGTTCTTCATTGCGCTGTCTTCATTCAGAAACTGACACATTCAAAATCCATCCTACATTAAAGGAACATGAACATTGCGAAATCTAGCTCTTGCAAGCCAGAAAAACAATAGAATATTGTCCACATAAATGTAATTTATCTTCTGTGTGCCTAAATACAATGGTATGAAATAATTTCTTTCCAGTTGACTCCTAAAGGTCTCACAACCAAAACCGATAGCAATGAGAGTGAGATTTGATTAGAGATACGAAAACAGGGCCACAAGCATTGGTATCTCCCATGCAAGATTGGCAGGTTTTTTTTATCTTAATCTCAATTTTTTTTTTTTAAAGTAGGAATCACACTCCAATACAATGTCTGGGAACTGATGAAAAGATACACAAAAGCTAATGAGAAACTACTTTATATTTACCGTTCTAACAGTGTGAAGGCACAGGGCTATGCCTTGAATCACAAGGAAGAAACAACTGAGACCTCACTAGGTAAAAGAATAATCTAAACTGTCACGAATGCTGTATTTCCAAACTTCTCACTCCTTGAATTTGCTGTATTACTGATTTTTAACATACTTCTTTGTTATAATTTTTATATCATCTCACATGGGCTTCCCAGTTTTTTGATCATGTATGCATTAGCAGACAATGATGCAATTAANAGAGTTNANAACNAGGNGTGAGAACAAGGCTTAGGTAAATGTAGTGTTACCTAATCTTAAAATACTGGAATACAAAAATATGATAACTCTTAACATATTCAACCCTTTCACAGAATGACATGGGAGGAAAAATCACCAGACAAAACAAACCCCCCACCTGATTTTGAACGTTCCAGAGATGAGGAAGATCAGCTGCAGAAGGTCACAATTGCACCCGAGAATGATGACTCCAAGCGCATTTCAATTTTTTGCTCTGCATGTCAACAAACAATATATCCATACCAGCTTCTTTATCATAAAAAACCCCACAAAGCCCTAACTTTGCTGGGTTTTGATAGCCCACATTCGAAGACTGACAACAAAACACTTACAGCCCAGAGACAGAAAATAATTTCAAAATTGACCAAGATTCCTAAATATTCTGAGGCACATAGGCAGAAGATTGATAATTCATTTGAATTGCTTATGAATAATCACAGTCCTACATCATATTGCGATCTTCCTAATATTCCTGGTACCTTCCAGAAAGTAAATAATTCTTTAATAAAAGCATTATCAATTTGCCAAGATAAAAACTCCAAGTGGCAGGCAGACATGGAAGACAGATTCATTGTGCTTGACAGCTACGGAAATCGGCCAGATACATGTTTTCTGGGGTTAGTTGACGGCTCTCATGGTGTGGCAGCTGCAGAAACAGTTGCAGCCGAGCTTCCACTTCTATTTCTTGACCAGCTTGCTCAAATGGATTCCTCCTACAGAAAGAGTGAGGATGAACAGCAAATTCTGGATTCTTTTGCCACAGTAATCAATGCAGATTACAGGGAAAAAGAGAAGATCTTCTCTGATAAACCAGGCAATGATGAGACCAGCAAGACCAATACTTACGAATGGATTCACAAAGCATATGCCAAGTCCTTTTGGAGAATGGATAGACTGTTACGACTGGGAAGGAATGAGGTTTCCAAAGTTCGCTGGAGTGGCTGCTCAGCTGTTACCTGTTTGGTGGAAAGAATCCCCAGCGAAGAGACAGGTGGCACTGAGGAAGAAGAAAGAAAACGTTCTGAAAACACCACACACACTCCATTAGCCAGGACAGCCAAAGGTGTTGCCGGGTTACTGCACATTGCCAATGTAGGTATGTACATTCCACACTAGGATTTCTTTTTTCCCCTCTGCCCAATAAAAAGAAAAAAAATAATCTAGAGGTTTGTTGACAGTAGACACAATTGTTTTAACTTGACAATGTGAAGGAGACATGATAAATTCCCTTGCAACTGATACTAGTATCAGGCAGTAAGTATTAAGCTTATTAGATAAGTACCTTCAATATGTTTGAGTTAAAGCAATGAAGTCAATTTACTCATGCAAAAGACACAGTTAAGAAACATTCCATAATACACAAGTGACCTCTGTAAAGAGTAGTAAGGACAATTTTTTTTTTTTTTTTAAATCAAGAGGAGGTCTAGGGTGTCACCATTTTAGGGCAGACAATCATAAGCCTTCTGATTTTAGATTTAATAAGTCCCTTGTGTCAATGGAACATTGTTAAGATATTAATTTCATTGACAAATGACCCCATGTTTTGCTACCAACAAACTGAAAACACGATCTGTGGGGATCATGTGAACTATTAATTTCTGAAATAGGAATTGGTTGTTATTTACTGTTGTTATGGAAGATCTATTCAGACCTGTTTCCTCATGAACGAGAGCCCCGCTTTGCCTTTCTATAGTTAGAAAATCAGTCATTAATTACAATCAGAAACACTGATGCATTCCCAATGCTTCTGGACCCAGCCCTGCTGCAGGCAACACTAGACAAAGCTCTGGCAGCTCTTAGCAACTCTACTCATTATACCCTTCCACCTGGTGATTTTTGTTGCCAGTTCTCTTGTGTATACAGGACATCTTTAACATTACAAGCAAGATGCTTGCTTTCCCACAAAGGAGTATAAAGCAGAATTATATAAAAAAGCTGTTGGGTGAAGAGTTTCAGATGGATTTGTGTCTACAGTTAGGTTCTCTCATGCCTTTCAGTCTCTGCCTGAAGCACATGCCTGAAGCACGTGCCCAGCACTGTAACACTTTCCTATCGCTCTCCCTAGCACTACTAGTAAGGAGTGTGCTAACACTGCAACTTTCCATCAACAGGGACACTCTTTCCTCCTCATATGAGTGTGTTCACAAATCTTGAAAGACTTCTTCATATTTCTGCATAAGAAATTTGTCTGAAATTAATCAAGAGGGTCAAAGATCACTGGGGTAAGAGAAAACCATTTAGGAGGCTTCATTTCTTCAGGAGGAAAAAAACCCAAAACATAACAAAAATGTACTCTACATTTGGAAAAACTGACCCCAGATTTAACAACAAAAAAAAGAGAATATTTTTGCTTAACAGTGGTATGCAATCCTCTGCCAGTCTGAGGAACACTATAAACCAACTTGAACACGCACTGACAGTGAAATAAGTAACAGTGGCCTATCCCCTCCCTTTCCTCTCGCCCATTTTCCCGACGCTTGTTGCTATAGCCGTACTTCCTCTACCTCCAACAAGCACTTCTGCAGCTACCAGAACTTTACTGTTACTGGTATCAAAATTGGTAGCTTAGTGCTAGCTCGGGTATTCTTGCAGGAGACACAGTCACAATTTTAACAGAATACAGGAGTAACACACATAAAGGTTGTAATGCTTTCAGAGCTAACAAACGCATTTGTTTTCACCTTATTGGGGAAGAAACCCATTTTTATTAAAATAGGCTTGAGAGGTAGGAAGAAGGTAAGAAAATCTGGTAGAGAATTCACCCAATTTAAGTTTTCTGGTTCTAGTTACCAGCCTGCATCCTTCCCTCCCAGATGAGGCTTTATGCTTGCTGCAACTAAAGACACTATGAACTCAAGCTCTGCTACTGAGTTCAGGCTTGAAGTTGATCTGAGATACTTTAAGCCTTCTATCATTAAAGTCCACATTTTAAAACCACTTCTAAATATACGTTTATTTAATCTAATACACTCAATTTTCCACCAAATGTATCACATCAAATAAAAAGATTTGCACAACATCAAGCTTCATTTTCCCCCCAGGAGTGTGTTATTACAGAAGCACAGACATGTTCCTTCAGCACCAGGTAAGCAACCTAAGAGGATGATAAGATACAAGGAGCAGGAGACGGTGGCGATGGCCAGCTTTGTCTTCTTCATTTAGTCCCACATCAATAGGTCGGCTAGTTTATGTCGATTCTTTTGCCCTGTCCCTGGCATGCAGACAAGAGACTTGCATCCAAAAGCGACTACATTTTACTCTTTCTTGCGGCCAAATCGTCCCACATGGGTTATATTATGCTCTTTGTTAAGTTTACAGCTGGTGGCCTTACTCAGGCGGTTCAACGGAAATTTTGGACAATCTTCTAGCTCTCCACAGAAATCAGGAAGCAGGAGGGAAGCAAGCACAAGCAAACATTCACACAACATAATTTAAGGCATCTACATTCTATAATCAATACAAAAGGTGTATCCTTCAGTTTGATGTTCTGAATCATCTTCTAGAGAAGTCTGCCTTCATACCGATGACACTTGGCTGTCTCCTACACTAGGCAATGTTAATACTTTCCAAGAAACACAACCCCTGTATAAGCAGTGCCTACTTAAAAACACTTTTCAGACATCTATGCCCTAGTCTAGCCAGATGATATTAAAAATACAATATAAATGAACACACTGTGGCCAGCTTAGTGTCTGGAAAGCTACTATCCCACTCAAGTTCCTTCTGCAAGACATCACTTTTGCCCTTATGCCAACGCATGGAAGCAGAGCAATCACCTCCCCTAACACAAAAAATGGTCTTCTCCCAGCACAGCCATAGAGGATCTCAAACAATACATCTGTTTCAGAACTGCTTTCCTTTACGGTCTGCATTCAAGTCTGACAAGACTAGCCACCTGCAGTGCTTCAGTTTCTAACACTTTTCATTCTCACCCTCTAGATTTCAAAAGTGTTGAAAGGTAAAGTACCTATTCCTACCAAAGGAAAGAAGTCAGTCCTTGACTTCTCATGATGACTGTGAGAATTCTTGCTTAACCAAGGAAGAAACTTAAGGCATCATGTTAGTAAACTGTAAATTCTACACAATGTCCAAATTATTTTCAGGTACTAGAAATTTCGTACTGCTAAAAACAGTGTGAACCTGAAACTTCTTGATGAGTCCATTCAGCCATAATATTTTGAAAGCACACGCTCTCCTAGGAAAAAAAAAAAAGGGTATTTGAGAAAAATATGCACCCTTGCTTAAAAAAAATAATCAAGGTGCAACATTTCTATCAAACTGCACTTTAACCTGAATGAAATGTCACTTAAGACTCCTCCTAAGTGTTCAGCTACAGTCAGAAGGAAAAGGTTCTGCAATAGTCTTCTGAATAATGGAAGGGGAAAAAAAAACAGAGAAGACTTTGCTGTAAAATAGAACCAGATTCACTGATGGACATATTGTTGCCTGCAGCAGCAGATAATTGAACTATGACTTCATTTTTTCCCCAGTCCTTAGCAAAAGGCTAACTGTTAATGTAACAGCAGTATCTTAAAAAATTCAGTACACTATAATTCAAAATATTACCTTATTTCAATTTTAGGTAATGCACATGCAGTCTTATGTAAAAATGGGAAGAGTCACTGCCTCTCAAAAGAGCACAGCACTTCTAATGTAAGCGAGAGAAAACGCATACTTCAGAACGGTGGAAACATCAGCACTAATGAACCAGACGGATTAGTAGAGGGGCACCTGAGAACAACAAGGGGTCTTGGACATCATGGAGATCCAGTACTGAAAAGATCCGTTATACCTGTACCTCATACCATATCTGTCCCTATTGATGACACTTGTCAGTTCCTTATTTTAGCTTCTAATGGGCTATGGGAAGTTTTGGATTACAGTGAAGTACTTGCATTAACTCTAACAACATTCACTCATTATTTGAGAATGTATGACTGTGTTCAACAAAATGGAACTTCTCTGTGTAAGTGTCAGTATTTGATGCCCCTCACTGCAGACTATTTAAATGACTCAAAGGCTATTGATCTGCAAAATGGAATAGAGGTACTGTATTCCAATAAAGAATTTTTTCTCACTGACTCAAAAGGCAACCTGAAACAAAATAAGCCAAAATGTTCTAGGAGGAACTATTCGCAAAGTGAAAATGGAGCTCCTACACAAACTGATGACCACAAAAATCAAGCTGATCCCAAACCGCCTCTTTTCAGTAACCATGAAGTAAATTCACAGAATAGAGATATAAAACTGTCCGATTCTAGCACACAAAGTAGTTCTGAAGAACTGAAACAGTCTGAGGACAGAAAAGTGTGTCTATGTAACAGTCCTCCACCACAGTCACAGACTGCAGTGCAAGAAGAAACAGACACTGACACTTTCCATGTGACAGACCCAAGTTGCACCCACGAACAGCTGCCAGATAATGTACTGGCAATAGGGTCTAAAGACATGAAACAGTCCCCAAGAGATACAGAAATATGCCTATCTAATTATGACTCAAGTCCACAACTAGCAGAAAAGATGGACTCCAAGTTATTTTGTGAAAAACCTACAAGTCACACAGGTCAAGAAGTGCTAAAGACTGTATCACCAGTGGGTTCTAAACCACCACCACAGTTTGAAGAGGACACAAAAATGTACCTGTGCAATTGCAAATCACAAACTGCAGGAAGAGGAAGAGTCACCTCTGAGACACTCTATGACGACGCTGCAAGCTACATTAGTGAACAACTGGTGAAGACTGCATTAGCTGCAGGTTCAAGAGATAATATTGCTATTTTGATTGTACTTCTAAATGGATGCGATAAGATACCCAATTACCTCAACATTTGAAATTTTATCATAGGATAACTGAAGTGCCGCAGTACATATAGTTCAAGCTTATATTTAACTGTCATGAATTTACTTGTAATCATCTTAAATGCTGTGCCACATAGTAAACCAGACATTCTGTCTGAAACCTTGCAAATGCAGTAAAACCTTCTGAAACTCTGAATGAGAAGCAGCAATCAAAAAAAAAAATTTTTTTTAAACCACTTTATTCAAACCTGAACACCTCAATATAAAACTAAACACTGGTGAACTGTCATTTTCCTTGCTCAACCCAGATTACTGCAAATTTAAAATCTGCACAGGTAAGTTTCTGCTATCAGTTCAACATTTAAATAGACTAATTCATCTCTTCTGACACACTTGGTAGATTTCATATAATGAAAATAACTGAAAGAATTAGTGCAATATACTGGACAGATCAAAATAAAATGTACTTTGGAAAACAAAGTTGCAAAGTTCATTACTGACAGACAGCAGTACTTATGTTACAGATACAGGAGCATCATTTATTACTGTTCTAGCCATAAAGGCTAGAACTCAGAACCCCCTTTGATCAGATGAGGAAAAAAGTTAGCTTTAAGTAACTGTACATTCTGTATACCTTTAAGCAACTCTTAAATATTACAGGAAGTATTAAACAAATGTAGACTATAATGCAGAGTACCTATTTACAGTACATTAATATCCAAATTTAAAATCAAGTTGGATGTACATAATTAGTGCACTGTTTTTTTCCTTAGGGGAAAAACAAACTGTAATGGCCAGCAATGATCAAAAAACAAGAAAGAAGTCACAGACACCCAGTTTGTTGTGGTTTTACTTGAAGAGCTCTTACAGTTTGTAGAGGGGAAAAAAAATCCTAAGTCATAAAGTTGAATTTACTGGTCTGTACCCTCTGAACAGACCAGAAATAAAGTTAAACTTGATTTTTCACTGACTCCTTCAGATAACTAACTGGGTTGATATAATTTACATACAGTGTACCAACTAAAACTCCACTTTCCTGCAAGCATAGGGTTCTTAAGATTGTTAATATAAGTATTATTTGTAATTAAATTAATAAACTATGGAATGTATAACTAAACAGTAGATACTTGCAGAAACAACTGGTTGCATCAATACTGTGAATAAGTTTAAGTAATTTTTAGACCCTGTTTCTAAAAAGGTTTTATAGCACAATTGAGAATTATGAAAAGTCCCAATTCTATTTATTATAACAGTAATCAGTATTGAGGCTACAGGAACTGGCCAATTAGGTCCATGGAAAGCAGTTCTTCTAGACCCCTAATGGTAAGCGATTTTTAAACCTTTCAACTGAAGGAAGTTTATTCCGCTTCCATCTCTCCTCTACTGCTGAAACATTACAGTCAGCGGTGGATACATGCATGTTAAAAATTTAAGTCAAAAGAAAACTCTGTATCATGAACTTGACTATTATCATAAGTCTCTTCACTGTTTGGAAGCTGTACTGGGCCAGGTTAAGCACTCCAATTCCATGGTTATTAACAGTTAGGAAGCAGAAGAATATTCAGAACAGTTTAAAGCAATTATGTGTTAGTTACTACAACATTGACTCTTGGGTGGTTGCGTGGGTTCAGTAAGGTCTACTCCTCTTCCTCTGGCAGAGTTGGCTCCTGCATTCTGTGGTTCACTCTTGGGCAATTTTTTTGCTATAAAATCAACAAGAAATAGGAGTTAAAAGTGAGATTGTACTAAGATTAAATCACCTGAGTACATAAGCAGTCAACACTTTACTACTCTGTAAGCGTATCAATATAATCACTATAAAATCTCATTTTATTCAGTGCACTGGTAATAAGACACTTCTTAATAATTAACTACCTCATCTACAAATTTCAAGAGTGAAATGCATTAGTAACTTAAACAGCAAAATGCTAACTGCGCAGGTGTGCTATGCCAGTAAACAAAGGCTCTTGTGGGAATCCCCCTACACAGAACAGGCTTTAAGATCAGGATGTTAGTGCTGAAAGACACAAAAGGAATGAAAAGGCACAAAACAGACAGAAGCGGGTCAAACTACTGCCCAGCTATCTAGCCAGAATAAGTATTTGCATACAACATGTAAAATGGCCCTCAGCACTAAATCAGGTCTCTCTTCTTTTTTTTTTTTTTCCCCCCAAGCCATTTCTCGCCAGCTCTTGTGAGTCAATTGACTGTGATTTCTTTGTTGACCTTGTAGCTCCAGGGTACCTCCTCAGTCATTGACATGAAAAATAAGGGTGAAAAATGTTACCATTCTGAGCAGTAGCTCCTCCTAGCAATTTTGTGATGGAGAGAAAGCCAAGTCTTGCCATCTTGCCCATGTTACTAGGACCCAACCACCATCCCTGTTCTAGAGTTGCTTCGACTCCAAAGCAACTACTTTGGCCAGCTTTTTAAAGAACAACTTTTCCTAAAAGGAATGAAATGGAAGCATGACAGCCAGAAAACCAATAGAGTACACATCAGCAAGATGCGTTGTGGTGCTAGATAATCTCAGAGTGCTTGGTAATCTCATCTAGGCTCTCTTTCCCACAGAAGGCTGGACCAGCTGCTGAGACAGTACGAAGGGACAAAGCATCAGCAGAAAAAGAGCACTGGTCTGGATTCTACACATACATTCTAGAATTGTAAATTAACAGTTTTTTTTTTAACTGGAAGTTCTCAACCAGCTGTCAAGCAGTCAATTTACAAGCAGCTGTAGCTTGCATCCCTCAATTCCATCCATGTTCTCATTTTTCATTTTCTCCCATTTTTGAACATCGTATTTATACATGGTCCTGAACAAACTGCATCCATGTTGTGCAAAAGGCCATTCCAAGTTCCATGCAACACTTACAGCCTCGTCAAGATTCTCCTTCAGGGAGATCTTGTTCTGATGCACTGACAAAGCTGAATTTCACCCATCAATGTGGAAAAAAATATCAGATTTTGGGGATTAATTTGTCTTTTTTTTAAACAAGATGCAAATTGTACCTTTAAACAAATTAATTTTAAAATTTCCCAGGAACAGTGTAATTGAGCATTTCTGTATCATCAAATACAGGCCTATCTCAAGCATTTATGAGAAAAAAATACGTTCCACTCATACAGCTGTGGGTTTTTTCCCCCCCAGTATTTATAGTTAATATGAAGCAAGTACTTGTTATAAAGTGTTGCTATAGTGATAATTTAATTTGCATCTGCTGGAAGTTTGAACCACACCACGAACTACCTTCTGCTTTTCTGACTTGGAAAGCAGAAGGTAAGAGCTCTTCTAATTTTGATAGCAATGCGGTTTTTCACAAAAAGAAGTAGGATAAAGAGGTCACTGTAATGCAAAATATGAAACAGATTTAATAAGGTTAATTGACACTATACATTACTACTCCCCAGTAGTAGAGCTACTACTGTGATTAAGGTTATTATTATATAGGTTGGTGACCAACCGAAAGACACATTTTCTTTTTCCTCCTTCTTTTGTTAAGAATGAAATACCATTTTCTGTCTCTCAATGGAATTCACAAAATCTCTTAGTAATTTATACTTACTATTACATGTTAGTCTTAAGGATTTGTGTAAAGATACTATGTTAGAGCTAAAAGTGTATTAGTAAATGGACTTTTCACATGAAGTGTCCTTTACTTATAGTTGGATATTGAACTTAAGCACACACTGTCATCTTTGGCACAATTTTCGGATTTCAGAGAGCTGCATTTGGAATTCCAACAAAATTTTAAAAACAAAAGTGTATTTAACAAATATTTTGTTTAGACTAAAATGAATACTTGACTTTTAAGCAAGTCCATTATTCTGCCATTTTGAAATGTTTCCAGCTTCAATTACCACTGTCTCACAAAAGGGGCATTATTACAGGCTCTACACCTATTCAGGGTAGCGTGGAGACTGTTGCAAGCGATATACCATGAAAAGGTACACATTTATACTCTTTCACTTACATTCTTACACTAATTTGATTAACAGATGCCAAATACAACCTACAATTAAGAAAAGCTGTATAAAGCTTTTTATGGTTACCTATACCACGGGAAAGGTGGGGTATTTTTGTAGGTAACTAAAGCTTAATTTTGCTTGAACTTGAAGCAGTACAAGTTTTGATAATGGAATCAAAACAGGTACATGGAACTTGCTGACAGAATTCAGATGTAACCTAGCTTAGCTATTCCAAGTTAACCCAAGTGTTCTGGTGCTTGCCACAAGAGCTGTACAACTGCATTTCAAGTACGTTTATCTGACTTCTGAACATCAAAAGGGATATGAAAGGGCCTAAGCAAACTTCAGTGCCAGAAATAACTTAGGGGAAAAACAAAGATCTTGTGTTAGGAAGACAGATGGTATGAATTCTCATGAAAATAACTCCCTCAAATTCTCAGTCTGTTCATAAACTCACCAATTGCCATGAATATTTCATTTACGTTCATAGATGTTTTGGCAGATGTCTCCATGAACAATAAACTGTTGTCATCTGCATAAGCCTGTGCTTCCTGAAAGTTAAAATAAGAATGCATTACTTCATTAAATTAAAAATAAAATAAAACAAAAAAAATCACACAATCATTACACACTGTACTTTTATCGTTACTAAGGAGCAATTTCTATACCACTGTGAAAGAAAGTTTGTTGAAACACTCATATGACAATGTGTTATTCATCAGCTATGAAGAAGTTACAATTCCATCAAGCAGCTAAACATTTAGAAATGCAATCTTAAAAATCTTTACTCATCCTGAAAATACCCACACGGAAAAATCTCAGGCAAAACTAAATAACAGATAAAAATATTTGTTGAAAAGACAACCCTCATCCAGAACACTAGCTGAGATAGCAAGAACAAATAAGGTCCAGAAAGTGTCATTAAATATCAGAAAGTCTATTATTACCCTGGAAAGAAGGCAGTTTGTGAACTATCTTGAATCCTTCAACAACTGAGTCGGATCAGAACAATTTCATTATCCTGACACAAATTCACAATTGTAAAACAAACTGTATTAAATATCTTGCCATGTTATCTCCCTTTTCAGTTCATATTTTGATCTGACATAACTGTTCATAAAAAGTTTCCTATTTTCGCCACTTCCCGTCAGCCAATTCAGCTGAGAATACTCAGCTTCTTTTAATTATGTAACTGCCTTTGTATTCAATAGATCTGCAAAAAGCCAAAGTATAAAATACCTGACAGAAAAAAAAAATTTGTAGCATTCTATATTCAAGTGACACCTCATAAGATGTGTAAGATCTGATAAGATCCGTGATATGGTATGATAAGATCTGAGAAGAACTATATCTGAAATAACTAACAGAATACTTTGAAATCCAAAATGTGCTTTGCAATGAGAAAGGATTCTCAAGCCTGCAAGGACTGTGCAAATCCACAATAATTTTTCTACAATTAAAATCTTGATATTTTTCAAAATGTTTTTTTTTTGTTAATGGAAGTAGTTCTGCTGTGATAATTAAATTTCATTACGTTTTTGACTGCACACATGTATGAAATTTTTCGTAAATAGCACAATTTTTCACAGAAGACAAAGGTCTTCCATCACACAGCTTTATGTCACAATTGACATGGAAGCACAAAATTAGAAAACCAAGTTGAATTCTGGCAGAAAGGTACCTAAAACACTGCTAACCTTCATAGTCTGACTCCTATAGTTACAAAAGGATTCATTACTACATACAGCAGTATCTCTTGCAGTGACACCAAACAAATTAAAACCTTAAGAGAATCAGTGACTAATAAATACGATCTTAATTCAAACTCAATCAATCAGGAATGGACCAGAACCACCTGCAGTAAGTTTTATCTGCTTTGGAAGCTATTTTCTGATGACTTGGTTAAACTTTCTAGAAGATAAAAGGTAGCAGTGAGAGCACAGATATATCCACTAAACCAAAAAGAATGCCATGAAAAGCACAATTAAACACTGCTTCAACGTCTAGCCTAAGCAAGTTAAGCACTTCAATCTGTTTCATACCAGGATAATCAGAATTCTCCTGCTGACAAGCCAGAGAGAATGGTTTGCACTGAGAGTTACTGCTGTCTCATCCACTGAAACTCTAGTTACTGGTAATTTCAGGTAGAAGAGAGGAAGAGGTCACATCAAAGAGCAAAAATTCAACTAGCTGTAAAGCGATGCAAATAAATTATTTGTCAGACTTCATTATTCAAAGAAGTCTATTGCTACATATCACTTGTACAGAAGTAGATTTTTTAGCAGCATGTATAATTTAATTAGTCTCAGTTGACGTTTATATTCAACAGCATGACCTATAACAAGTACCTAAGCTATAAATATAAGCTCCTCGTAGGTTTATTTAGTTTCTATTCCAACAAAATGCTACTTCTATAAACAGAAGTCATGCACATACCTGGAAATCCACAGCTCTCTTGTTAGCTAGATCAGCTTTGTTTCCTGCTAAAGCTATTACAATGTTAGGACTTGCTTGTCGCTGAAGTTCTTTGACCCAGTTTTTCGCTCTGGCAAAGGACTCCTGTTAATGATTGCAAAATGGTGCAACTGAGTTATCATCCTTTTGTACTCACCTATTATCCCAATCTCTGTTATCTATACTTCAAGCAAAAGGCCAACGCAAGGCTGCTACCTTTGTCCAAAGGCACACTCCAACTTGCCAACCGAGCTTTTAAAATGAAACATTCCTACCTTAGTTCTCAAATGTGCTTAGCTGGGATAATGCTGAAAAAGTAAGTGAAGATAGGAAGATCTTTATGTAGACAGAGTAAGGAAAGAGAAGTGGTTAAGAGAGAAAACAGGAATTTTAATTTCTCCTCAAGAATCAAGTTTATGAACAGCTATATTGAAAGGGTCTCAAAACACTTTCTAATTACTGACCACTGTTCATTACAGTACATGGTTTCTGGGTTTTTAGAGGGTTTTGGGTTTTAATTCTCATATTACCAAAAACAAGTGAAGCTTATCTGATCTAAGTTCACACAAAAATATATCAAATAACCTTAGGTTATGGTCTCAATGCCGTGTGCTACCTTTCCAGTCCTCACCTGTAACTCGCAATAATACAGTATCTTTTACCATCAGAAGTAAACTGCCACCAGCACTGTGGTGAGAGTAACAGCTCAATTCTAGTGAACTGATTTAAAGATGGGTTTGAAACACTTCTACAATGGAATTTTTCTTTCTCTCTCTTTTTTTTAATGCAATAAAAAACCCTAGAAATAGTCTTTTGGCAAGAATAGCTCACAGACACAATTTAACATTACACAGTCTAGTATGAAATGAGCAACCTGATCCAGTGAAAGATGTCCCTGCCCATGGCAGGGGGGCTGGACTAGATGACCTTTAAAGGTCCCTTCCAGCTCAAACCATTCTATGATTCTATGAAATGATGAATTGATTCACACAAGAAAAATTATGGAAAGATCGATGCGAGACTCCTAACTTCCAAATCCCCCTTGCGCCTCCCTAATACAGTACTTACCTCATTTGTAATGTCGTATACCACTATAGCTGCTTGCGCTCCTCTGTAGTACATGGGTGCTAAACTGTGGTACCGCTCTTGCCCAGCTGTATCCCAAATTTCAAATTTTACCGTTGTATCGTCGAGACATACAGTCTGGGTTAGAAAAGCAGCTACAAAAAAAGACAGAGGTGCTGAAACTATAAGTCTGCATATATCTCTATATTCATATAAAATTCTGTTCACATGATGCAAACATGATTTCCTTCAACAATTCAAGCTTATTATTAGAACATAGCAGGTCTGAATCAAGCATTAGCTGACAGACCATGACTGATCAACACAGAACAGTTATTTAAACAGCCAGTCTTTCCTCAAGTTAAAGACATAAGAAAGCAATAATTGGTAAGAATTCATTTTTTTGTTATAGTGAATCTGAGTAACCACAAGCCTTCTCTTCAGTCTTCTAGATACATTTCATCCTGCTTCAACAGACTACTCAGAGAACCCCATCATGCTATAATCCAACAGTTCACTTATTTACAGTTCTACACATTTACATTACTTGAATAGTATCTTAAAGCCTGGATTTTCAGCTCCTGACAACTCCACCTTAGCTACTGGGTATGGAAGAAAGAATCACTTCACAAAAGTTCTTGTTCTTAAAGCAGCCATATTTATGACTTTGCAAGTGATCTCAAGAATTAATTTCAGCATAATTTTGACAGCCTGAAGTTTCAGGCAACTTGCATCCATTGCCACTACGGCTGAATGCATTACGATAATTAAGGGTCTTCTAATCACAGAAAACAGTAAGTAACTTATTCCAAGTTTTCAAACAGTCCTAGTAATGATCTTCCATTCAGATTAACGTACATATTAGAAATATGGAGGTGAGTCCCCACCCAATACAGAAACCTGTGTTACAAAACTAAGCTAGAATCTCAAGAATTTCCTGGGGAAACAAAACCACTGAAAAGCAAGATTTCCTTCTACTAGGTTCTCTTAACTCTGAGTTTTAACTTAGCCATCTGTTCTACCTTAGCTTTTGAAGTTTAAAAATAAACACATAACTATTACAGTGGTCTGACAAGCTGTCTTGATTACTTGCTTTATAGTCACATTGTTTGCCCAGTTACAGTACATTCATGGCAGAAAATGCAACAATTCCACGAATTCAGATGAAAGTTTAAGCAATCCAGCATAAATGCTTGGAGTTGTTTTTCTGGTCATGACAGACGTCTAGTGAAATACTGTAGACTGGCTTGCCCTTGCTCCTTCCACAAACCAGTAGTAAAATTTAAGACCTTCTGCTTGATGAAATGCTAAGTGAAGCCCCCTGCTTGGCTGAACTGGGGACTCTCACCGCTAAGCATATTGACAGATTGTGGCCAATTTAAATCAAATGTCTGAAGAGGCACTGACCCATAACCCTTGCATACCTGGGTTGTTACCCTGTCGCACATATTCCAAGACACGACAGCCTATGAATCACTCCAAAACTGCTGCAACTTTCAACTCACCACAGTAAACCAAAAGCAAGTCGATCTTGCTTTACAAAGGACACTGTAACTAACATATAGAAGCTGACTAGTTAAGTAGTCAGGTGTTCCTGCTTCAGGGTTATTAGCATCCATCACAGATGAGCAGGCAGGTTGGCGAAGGTAAAGCCTTTGATGTTCCAATGTTAAATCACCACAAATCTATAAATGCCAAATACCCAAGCACTGGAAAACAGGCTCCTCTTGGTAGTTCCCTAAGCAGCCCAGAACCAAAATAAAGAGAAAAAACCATACATCCTGCATCAGACTAAGGGCTTCCTCCTCAGAACTAAATCAGTATTACATTTCTCCAAGGCAGAGACAAGATATTAAATACCTGGAATTTGAAGCTCTTACACATATTATTCTTTTCAACAGCAGAATGTATCTACACTCCATGAATGAAGGTATGTACTTAGGAAGAGAATTACAACAAAGGGTTTTTTTCTGACACCCCTATGTTTTTGCTGAAAAGAACCTTTCAACCACCATAAAATGCCAGTTAATTTCTGCAAAGTAACTTTCATCTATCTTGCAAGGCCATAGTAAATTGATAATCAATCAGCTGTGTTAATTATCTGAAAGCCTGTCATCCTTAACAGCCATACCTTTGTCTTCAGCAATTAACAGGCATTGCCACACTAGTCTGGTGGCAAAAACACACCACCACCATCCAAAATGTCTGCCTTTAACCACACTCTTTCAGAAGTTTTTATTCAGATTCACAATGCACAGAAGCCTCTCTTTGTTAAAAGGCCCTTCTGTATACAAAGAAAATTATGCCTTAGGCAACTACAAGCTACAGAGTTAGACAGCTATCTCTACAGAAAACTTTTTCTGAATCTCAACATTGCTGTATTTAGTATCTCTCAATTGTATTATATGGCATTTCCTTGTTTCTATTTTATATAGTATAGGCACAAGTTAACAGATTACACTAAACTCTATATATCCAAACTTAACTTAAGCTCTTGTTTAACCTTCGTATAGTTTTTAAACAGTGTAACAGGGTTCGGGTTATCCCTAGTTCTACTCAGACACTAAAACAAATAAAAAAAAAAAAGGAGGTTAAATGAATTGGAGATAACTGAAATTGAACAATGAATTTCACTTAATTTTAACTTTTTTTAACTAAAGCCCACACTTCTATTGTGAAATTAATATATATATATCTTTGAGAATGCGCTCTATATTACCACATAGCTGTATGAGGTAACACAGAAATCTTTCACACTAACATCTATCCTAAAGCCATTCTAAAACGCACAAAGCCAAAACTGAGCATTAGTAAGACTGCTAAAGGAGAAAAAAAGTGGTTCTCCATTTATACTGACAGATATACAAAATAAATACATGTAGCAGATAGAAATAGGGTAAAAAAATGATCCAATGAAATTCAGCTTGTATTTATTTTCGTAAACTTTGTACATTTTTTACATTTCAACAACTGTTCATGTGTAAAGACACATACAGACCACTGAAAGGGCTTCACATAAATATTACAATAAAACAGACTGATACATACAAGCAGCAACAGGGACTACTAGAGAATATTTACCAATCCATAAAATCCATAATTTAAGTCTATATGGCACTAAATTGTTTTAGGATAAGTTTAAATTTAATCCAAGGAGGAACACAGCTCAAAACACAAACAACTTCAGCACGCAATACAACAAAAGAAATCTACCGGGTGGGGGAGGCAGGGGATAAAATATGTTCACAGCTAAAGACTTTTTGAAAATTCTAAGAGCCAGCATCCCTTATGTTTGAAGTCACAAAATGTAAAACCAGTACATTAAATTCTGTGATTATTAACAAAGAAAGGTGTATTCAGAGGTGTAACAAGTTCTCCCAAATCAAAAGCAAAGCCAGGATCCATAAGTAACAACAGAAATTTTTGGAAAATGCAGCAATATTTTTTTTTTTTTCACAGAAACCAAGTTCTTAATTCTTATTAAGCACTTATTTCATGTATTAAGCATACAGCACAATTAAAATAGCCACTCATCCACGCACAAACAAAATGTAACATCAAGCCCAGCTTCCAAAACTATGCAGTTCAAGCACAAGTTTGCTCTCTCCACTTGACATGGATGTTTGCTACAGCCTCATGCCAACCACAACTTTTAGCTTAGAAAGCTATAGATCTCAATTAGAGACACAGGGCTCAGATTTGATCCCTGCTATCAATGACCCATTCCAGAAGTGCCATTACATTCAAGATCATCAAGGGCAATAACAATATAAACTCCACGTGAAACAAATCAACAGGATAATTTTCTCACCTCCAATCGTACTTTCTTGAAACTCATGAAACTGCCCTTTTACAAAACGAAGCACCAAACTTGATTTGCCAACTGCAGACTCTCCTAAAAGTACTAGTTTGAACTGGCAAATTTTGTTTCCAGCATTTGGCCCATTAGGTCTTGTTGCTCCTCGATTAGCCATGCCCAAATTAGAAAGAAGTCCTTTGTTTCAGGCTCTTGAAAGCAAGTTCCAGGATTCAGATTTCAGTGGTGCTTCTGCCAGTAACAACCTGCTTATGAAAAGACGGTGGGTGATATTAGATTTACAAGCCAAGTAAGAGAAAACTAATTCACTAATGCAACATGGATTATATATAACTTGTCCTAATATTTACTAAAGTCAATAGTCCAGAGTACAGCTACCATCGCTGTTGTCAACTATTGATGAAGCCTATGACAAATGCACCAGTTATCTTCTTCAATACCCAGTTTTCCCATTAAAGCTTCAAATTAGGACATTAAAATCCAATTACGTGTCTTCTTGCAAGACTTCAGTCTTTTCTTTCTTAATGTATCAAGACTGAAGTGTAACACAACAGATTCAGACTTTCACATTACTGGTAAAATATTAAATGACAAGACATAGTAATTTTGCCCATAATTTTTTGCTGTTGCTAAGCAATATTCTGAAGTCAGTACCACTAAAGGATGCTGAAAACTTGAGTAAATTGTGAAAACTCCATCACAATATCAAGTTCTTTGCAAGTATACTTCATCAATTCACTTCTATCACGTATTTTAAATGCAATTACCTTAAATACAAGTACAGGAGATCTTGACATACAAATCATTAATACCGTCTCTAGTTAACAATTGTACTTTGAGAAGCAAAAATACAAAGGCTTTCATATGTACAAAATTGGATCATCTTGACCGGTAAGGATTCCAGATCACTTTGTGCAAGCCACCAGAGAACTATCGTATGACGATAAATTGGCATTTCCAATACCAACACATGTCTTAGCAAACCAATATTCACAATAGATATCTTTGTTAAGAACAAGTATGAACAATGTATCCCTTAGTCTACCTACCCTTCTTTTAAACTCCTTAAAAAAAAAAAAAATCACTATACTTACTTGTTGTGGTCAGCAAAGCCTTTAGACTCTGGGGTATCAGTTCTGAGCCCAAGATTTATGTTTTTACACGCTTAACAGCAGAGATTAAATCTTTCTGCAGGTAGGCACTGCTGTATGAAAGACTGGCATAATTTTCTGTATTTTCTTTCCTCCCAGTAACCAAAACAAAATTCCAGGTGAACCCACAGGAAATATACCTAAGTGATGGTCAATCAGCTCTCAGCAAGAGAAACATCTGATTCTGTACTTCTGATTAAAAAAACAAAACCAGCCTTTGTTTTTTTTTAAAAAAAAAAAACAAAACCAAACTTTGTCATACTCCAGCTGTTTTACTTGAATTTTGCACACTTGTTGGCGATTCAGCTTTTCTAGCATCTAGGATGCAAGCAAGTTAGTTTAGAGCACATTCTCCTAATGCAGAAAATGGCTTTAATACATAATGTTGCAAAAAAGTAAGCAAACCTACTACTTTCAAATGACATCTCGCTCTTTCTTCCTCATGATAGAGGAACTACATTTCAAACCAAGCAGTAGTCTTTAGCCATCTTCCCACTTCAAATCACTTTACACACACAAGGCACTTGAGCATTCCAGCTTATTACACGCCTAGCTCAGACACCAAGCCTTCATTCTCCTTCCTAACTCTCTTTTGTAAACTCAACACAAGTCCTGAAGCATCTTCTTTTCTGGAAAGTGCTTCTAGCACTCTAGCAGAGCCCCATCCTCCATTAAGTTACTCCCTTATGAATTAATTTCCATGCAGTAAATGAGAAAGAAATCTTAGCATTATTTCTTCACCAACAGAATAGCTGAAAAACTGATATTTTATTTCTCACTGTACACAGAGCTTGGATACAGGTCTTCAAAAAAAAAAATTTTCAACACCTTAAAAACACTCCTATTTGCTCATATTGCTCCTTTTCCCTACCTCTCAAAATAATCTAGCTTCTTCCAGGTAGGATATTACAGCCCTGTATTCACCCAGGTCTTTCCCGAGTTTGTGTCCTGTTTGACTGTTATGATAGCCTTAAATCAACTGGTTTTTTTTAATTTTAGTTGCATAGCATGATCTAATAAATATCTCACTTCAGATATATGTTCTTACAGACATGTAAAAGAAAGTGTACCACACTGAAAGAATGCTTCTACAAAGCAAAAAAGCACCTGCATAACCCACCATCATTAAGTTCTATGATAATTACATATCAAAATTGTGACTCTTTAAATTAATTTTGGTTGACTATTTCAGAATACAGGAAGGAGTCTAGTTATTTTAAAAATACCAGATCTTTCATCCTTACAGCATAAAACAATTCATGCACAGCTGGTGTGTTGGTTCTCAGGTAAGACTCCGCCCCCTCACACATGCTGCTGAAATACACTTCAGAAGTTGCGGAGCAATTTGGATAAATATGGATCAGTGACAACAGTTAATCTCTCCCTAATTATACTACAAGAGACAAAGCAGCAACACAGCCAAAATACATGTAGCTCAGAATACTGTTAGCCATTTGTTTATCTTTTCCTTTGGAAAAGTAATGAAAGCAATTAATTTATTTCTGGTTTAAGATGAAATACATCTGTTTGCTGTAGCATTCTAGTGTCTTTGGACAACCATGAAATAATTTAAAACCTTTTAATCCTAATTCATCCCATGTTTTTCTAGACTCTGCAGTGTTAATAAAGACATAAAGGCTACATCCAACGACCATGTTAGTGCTCTTTGGAGCAAGTGACTTCTAGATGACACACATCGAGGAAATTAAACCACGACACTGGTTGCTCGCTATGACTACTGTTTTGCTTGCTGTCTCCCATATCGAGACCAAAAGGAGGCACGACAGAAAAACAGGCAAGACTGATCTCACTTGTGTAATATCTATTTGTTTCAACTGGCAATTTAGTTAGTTCTTCGTTATTCAGATTTGTATCACTCACAAAACAGGAATTGTTACCCCTTGCAGAACTCCATCAGGACCCTAAGCTGAAACAGGTTATCAAGAAAAATACCTAATTCAATCTTTATAGGTGCCCAAGCTACGGGAGCTGTAGTTATCGGAGAATGTCAAAGCTTACACCCTTCTAACACCACTCCCCCTCCTTCCCAGAACTCACTCTAGACACTTGGATACTATGCACAAAAATAACCAGCTGTCAAGCTGATAGAGCAAGGAAGGCCATCAAGTCCCAGAAACATACTGCAAACATCATTCATTCAATAGTCACATCAATATATCCAATAACTTAATAATAAAACCTGCCATAGTCATACCACTCACTTCTTAACAGCTCAAGATGAAAACATGTAAGACTGAAAACCTGACAGAGCACATCCAGATTATTCTGATATATTGAAAAAGTCATAACACCTTCTATAAGTGTATATGGAAATCATTATCTCAAAGTTTCAGACGATATTGAAACTTCAGTAATTTCACAATGTGCCAGCATACAAACAAGAAAAATGAGAAAAAGATTTTTTTACTCTGAAGAGAAGCAGTACTACGGTTTGAGATAGCCATTACAGAATGTTTTTTGGCCTGTTCTTTTTAGATTTGTGTGCTGAACACGGTGCCTCACAAGGACTTACAAGTAGATTTCAATGCTACAGACCCCATGCACGCTCCAAGCCTCAGGTCACATTAATTCTCCAGTTCTTTAACTCATCCGCAAAATATGACCCTTGAGAACCGTAAAAACAACACAGAATCGAGGAATACTGCAATCATTACCCTACACACACTGCAAATTCAAGTCTCTTTTGACAAATCACTTTCAAGACAACTCTGAAGAGTTACTTCAAGGGCTTAGCAGCCATGCCTGTTTCTTACCCTTAGCTTTGGTGAAAATCTCCCAGAAAAGATCCACTAACATGCTCCCTCCCCATTTCTGTATGATAAGCAAACTTTGTAACCAATAAGTTTGGAACATGCAAAGGAAGAAAACCTTGAAAAGACATTTTCACTCATATACACAACAGCAAATACATGTTTGACTTGAACCAAGTTCTTAAATTGATACGTATGGAAGTTATGCAAGGGAACTATATAAAAATCTGCTGAGGAAAATACTACGAAAGTTTCTTAGATGGATGGCTTCATAGGGATAGAACTGAGGGAGATCTTACTTCTGTGGAGTTTAATGAGAGAACGCCATCATATATTGAAAAGCAAGGGCCACTTTGCAGTCTTGCGCACAACAAACACATAGGTCCTTCTGATAAGTAGGAACTTTCACTCTTCTCATGAATATCCCCCAAAGGGGCAGCAGCTCCATGCTGAAATGTCAGAACAACAAAGTCTGGAGCATGTTATTAGAGAAGTACTCCAGTTAATCCTACCAAGTAATCTACCAGATGCTGGATATTCTCATCACTTTAGAAGATAAATTTATATGCTGCTAGACAGTCTTTGTTAATGAGTTTTATTTATGAAAGAGAAGAATCATAAGTATTTCAGCAGATGACTAAACACATTTTACTACATTTGAGTCTGTGCATGAAATACCAGTGTTAGCTAATACCTACAAACTCACAATTTAATGGCATAATCCACAGCCATGTAAGTGTTCAGATCAGCGCCTATTTTAAACTACAAGAAAGCTAATACAGAAGTATCAAAATAACACTAGTGACAAAAGCCAGCCTACTAAAAAGATTAAGGCAGCTAACACTGTTCCTACAATGAATGTGATTGTGTTATCAAATACAAAGACCACAACAAAAATTCATGATAAATTTAAAACTGGAATATTCCACTACTTTTATCTGTCAGAGTAAATGACGGTGTTTCTTACCATGAACACACTTACTATAGTAGTAATTGCTAATAAACTTTTTCACACTTCGTCAACAGAGACAGATCGTACAATGCTGAGGTTACAACCATTATCCACTTCAAATTTGTTTTTGCTGGACTATCTTGAATGTTTTAAAAAGCAGTATCTAAAAAGCCTTATTTATCAGGCACTCCTGATTCCCTTACAGGTCTGGCAGAATTAGTGTGGCATCTTACCAGAGTGTTCAAGACAGTGATACGTACAACTATCAAAATGCTTATCACGTGTAAGCCAGTTTATATTGAAACATAATGAGACAGTACGTTGAACAAGGCAATCACAGTCACTGCAAAAAAATCATAGCCTTCCAATTAAAGATAATAACCATCTCATAAGCTCATACGAATGATGTATAGTACCAAATACTTTCAGCTAAAGTGGTTTATCATACAGAAAATGTAATTACTGATGACTGTATTACCTTTGTCTCTAGCCACCTCACTTCATCTTCCTTTTTCCTGATATTCTTATTATAGAATAACAATACACACACGCAAATCTGGCCTGCCTGCAACTCTGAAAAGTCACTACCGACCTGGAAAAAACAAAGACACCATGTTTTTTACTTGGTCTGAACATTACATGGAAGAGTCTGATTACTTTCAGCTGCTTAATTAACTGTTCAGCCTCTCTTTTCCATCTCCAGGCTCTGAAAGCAACATAAAGTAAGAAAAAAAAACCCACCATCGAAAATGCTGAGCAAATAGCCTTTCGTGGCCCTGTTGTCTGGAACATTTTGATAATTCTTTAACAGTTCAGCTCTGCTGTAAAACATAAGAGGGCACAGGCTCATCCCTCCACCATACTCCAGCTTTATGCCTCGTTCCAGTTAAGCCTCATGTGGAGCACACCCAGTAGCCGAGGCCTGCCGTGATCCTCCCCAGGCCTGCCGTGATCCCCCGGATGGCGACGTGCCGACTGTTTTACTTCCCATCTTATTCACTGCCCCTGCTCCACCCGCAAGCAAAGGCGAAAGCCAGGAACGCGTCTCCCAACCTCCCCTTCCATCTCTCAGAAGGAACCCGAAGGGAACAACCCTGCCCTTGCAGCTAGACCCAGACAGCAGTAACTGGCCGCAGGAGAGGATCTCCGCTCTCCCCTTCTCGCCGCGGTCCCGGGCCCAGCCCCTCCAACCCCCGCCGCCGCCGCCACCACCTCCCCTCCCCGGCGGCTCCCTTCCAGGCACAGGAATAAGGGGAAGTGGGAAAATCGAGGGCGCCATTTTGAAACGGGCAGGGAGAGACCAGCCTCTCCCCCCCGCACGCCGAGCTGCCCACCCCGACAGCCCGCACTGCGGTCCGGTGCTGCCGCAGGGGCCGGCGGCGGCGCCCGGGGCCTGAACCACATACACGCCCCCCGCCGCCGCGACCCCCC
>Ga0065711_1009023_pt1 | contig 33114 bp, 25 predicted proteins | sample Hoacrofraction12_FD_59098 | JGI IMG/M metagenome (GOLD analysis project Ga0065711, IMG submission 59098) | Hoatzin crop microbial communities from Cojedes, Venezuela - Epithelial fraction 12 v2 (version 2) | ecosystem: Host-associated > Birds > Digestive system > Esophagus > Crop | place...
AGGCTGACCGGCCTGTAGTTCCCTGGGTCCTCCTCCTTGCCCTTTTTGAAGATTGGAGTGACATTGGCCTTTCTCCAGTCCTCGGGCACCTCTCCTGTCCTCCAAGACCTTTCAAAGATGATGGAGAGTGGCTCAGCAGTGACATCCGCCAGCTCCCTCAGCACTCTTGGGTGCATTCCATCCGGGCCCATGGATTTGTGGGCGTCCAGATTGCTTAAGTGATCCCTCATGCAGTCCTCCTCAACCAAGGGAATGTCATCCTCTCTGTAGGCTTCCTCTCTTACCTCCAGGCCCTGGGATTCCTGAGGGCCTGCCTTGGCACTGAAGACTGAAGCAAAGCAGGCATTCAATAGCTCTGCCTTCTCTGCATCCTCCATCACCAGGACACCCGCCTCATTCAGCAGCGGCCCCACATTGTCCCTAGTCTTCTGTTTGCTGCTGACGTAGTTGAAGAAGCCCTTGTTGTTTTTTCTGACATCCCTTGCCAGATTGAATTCCAGGTGGGCCTTGGCCTTCCTCGTCGCTTCCCTGCATGCTCTGACAACATTCCTGTACTCTTCCCAAGTGGCCTGTCCCTCTTTCCACATTCCATGGACCTTTCTCTTCCACCTGAACTCCACTAGAAGCTCCTTGTTCATCCATTCTGGTCTCCTGCCTCCTTTTCTTGATTTCTTTCTCAGGGGGATGCACCGCTCCTGATCATGGAGGAAGTGATGATTAAAGAGCGACCAGCGCTCTTGGACCCCCCTGTCTTTGAGAGCCCTGGCCCACGGGATTCCTCCCAGTAGCTCCATGAAGATGCCAAATTTAGCCCTCCAGAAGTCCAAGGTTTTGATCCTACTTATCGCCCTGCTTCCTCCACGCATGATCCTGAACTCCACCATTTCATGGTCACTGCAGCCAAGTCTACCTCCAACCTTCACATCCTCAACCAGTCTCTCCTTGTTTGTTAGTACAAGGTCCAGCAGGGTACCTTTCCTTGTTGGTTCCTCCACCACTTGCATCAGAAAGTTATCATTGATGCTCTGCAGGAACTTCCTGGATTGTGTGTGCCTAGCTGTGTGGTTTTCCCAGCTGATGTTAGGGTGGTTGAAGTCCCCCATGAGAACCAGGGCCTGTGATTGTGATGCTGCTTGCAGCTGCTTGTAGAAGGCCTCATCAATTTCCTCCTCCTGGTCAGGTGGCCTGTAGTACACACCCACAATAACATCACCTGTATGAGGCTCTCCCTTAATTCTAACCCATAAACTCTCAACTCCTTCTTCATCTTCCCCCAGTGCTAATAATCAGTGGCAACACTGTTGATTATAGAGCTAGTAAAGAAAACACATCATCTTCAAAAATACTGTGTTCTCAGGTAAGGTAGTAGGGAACAGATAAAAAATGCTGCCTTATTTTTGGAGGCAATGGTGTGCTGTCAGGGATACAGGAGCCTGAGGGTTACAACACAAAGGAAACATAATAGATACAGGAAGGAAGTAATCCAAGTACATTAAAAAAATGGATAGGTATCTACAGCACCAAAATTACCAGCATGCTTGATATTACAGTGTGCAAGTGGTCTGCTCCAACAGGAGTTTATTAAATTGCTTGTTCACACCTAGAAATAGTTCTCCAGAAAAACCGATAAAATCTCAATGTAAAATATAATACAGTAACAAATATCAGGTGATTTCTAAGCTTTAGACTTGTAACCTGTTTTGACAGGAAGTAGCGAAAGAACTAGATAACTGTGCATAGTACATATGGTGGAGGTTATATAAGAAATTAACCTTGTATTAGAAAATGGAAGGTAATTAAAAAAATGTTTTCACATAACAAAATCAAACAGAAATAAAATCCAGAAAAAGCTTTGATGAAACCAGCTCTTGTCTTTTGATATTTCTCTTTTGACAGCATATCTGCTGTGAGCACAAGTGTCCTCTGTAGATCTCCTAATAAGGTGAAACCGAATAGAGCTTCCTGGGTTCCAGGTGACATGATGGTGTATGGCAAGATTTATGAATGTGTCTGTCCAGCTTCTTGATGCTCCAGATTTTATGACTTTATTTTACCCTGTTGATGCTGTTGGTCCGGAGCCTGGCTACCATTCCCTTTTACGGACTACTTAAAAATAACGAGGGATTGATCTAAAAGTCAATAATAAGATAACAAAATCTGAAAAAAAGAAATTTAACTTTCTATACATAGCTCTAAATATGGTTTAATTTTGCCGTCTTTACTAAAGAAACAAAATTCTATAAACACACCTCAAAAAAGCCTGTGTTTCTACACATGTACATCTATGTTTTAGAAAGGATTTAAAATTGTAAGATATGACTGCTTTTTTGATACACTTGTTTAAATAAGGAATAACTCCAGTGAGTCACACTGATTTAAAAATGCTGCACTAGCATAAAGCATGTAGAAGTTCACTTTAAGTCAGTCTGTTAGTCCTGAATGACCAGCAGCCTTTGACCTTTAAAAACAGTCGTGTATTGGCAGCACTATATTTTCAGATACTGTTCTTTGGTAAAGAACAGCTATTCTGGAACAATTGTGATAATAGATATTCTTGCTCATGAGTAGATTTGCTTCATTCTAGCCTGATTCACAGTAAAATTCACACAGTGTTCTTTAATTCGAATTATCTTCCAAGGTCAGGCAATGCTTTCTTCTTGGGTGCTTCCTGGTCTTCAACTGTATCCACATGACTCTTCCTTACTCTCATTCCTGTTATTACATTTTTAATGCATCATTTTAGTCTCTTTTCACAAAAAGAAAATGTGAGATGACAGAAGAATAATCTGTGTCAGGACGTTTCTCAAATCTGAGAGTCACGCTATAGTTCTGTCTGGGCTAACAGATGGAGGGAGCAAGGCAGGGGAAGACAAGCTTAGGCATGTCTGAAGTATGTAGGAAGATGATACATAATTCACACTTTAACACAGTGCTTTGTCTTCTTTGAAATTCTTTTCAGACATGTATTAAAAAGCCCTGTATCCCCAGACCACTTGTAAAGCAGCACCTTTGAAAACCTTTCAGCTTAAGCCTCGGGCAGGCCTTGCCCTCAGTGCAAATTAACTCAGTCTAAGACCTCTAATAGTTTCCCCACAGCCTTGTCAAGGTGCAAGTATGAACCATTTTGAATTACGACCCTGTAAGTGTTTTAATAAGAACCTGAAGAGCAATTGCTTAAGTACGCGCCCATGGCCCTAACAAGCACATAATTCTGTCTTTCATTTCTCCAATTTCTAGTTTTTCCTCACAGTGATAGCCCAGGTTCATTTCCGAAAAAAGGAGGAGGTAAAAGGAGTGGAAGAAGGGGAAGTACAGAGTCAGAATATATTTGTCTCAGGGTTCTGAAGGTTAATATTTGCATGATTCAATCATTCATGCTCACTTGAAACTTAGATATACTTTTCCTGCTTTCTACTAGGAAATTAAATATTCTTGTCCTGTAAAATGCCATTAGCATACTGCTCACTTCCAAAACTTGAGTTTCAGTATTATATGTTTCTTATCTCCATTATGTACAACCCCCTTCATAAATTCTAGTATATTTGTAGAGGTTTTTATTCATTTTTCGTGCTTCTGCAGAACATAAGTCCTGAATAAAATTATAATGAATTTAAGGATGATGCATATGTAAATATATATGTAAGATTTGTCAGTACTTTTGACAGTGGCCCAGAAGAGATCTAGTCAAAGGGTTTGGCTATACCTGGAGTCAGAAAAAAATGCCATACATTATGGCAGTGAAATGAAAATCTAAAATATATACCTATAGTGTGTATGGATCATTTATCATATGTCTTGTCCATATATCTGTAGAAAGCAAGGTAGATGTACCAATTCAAGTAAAGAAAATTATGTCAAAAATCAGGATTTACATTTAATACAGTAGATATCTTACTTCTTTTCTCCATGGCAAATCTGGTTTTCCATATACTTCTTTCACACATACACATCCATAATGTAACTGTTGCAAAATAACATCTGTTTACATTTCCTTTTTGTGTTTTCTCCTAATCGGCAAATCAAACGAGTAATTTTCAAGACCTATATGCTTCTTTCTTTTCATCTTGGAAAAAATACTATCTTTTGTCTTTGGAACATCTTACGTCTCGAATGGTTTAGTCTAGAAGTTCAAATGTTACTGTATTTTTGTGGTAACGTGGGCTCACTCTATGACTATTTTGCATCATATAGATAGTTACAGTATCACACAATAAAATGATGGGCCTACAACCCCTTTTTTTTGTCAGCAACAGTAAATTTTGAAACATCATAAGCCAAATTTTGGAGACCATGTCCAGGTACTCCTCAGTCTTGCATTAAAACTGAGATGTATGTTATTAAATATGAACACACAGATTTGGCCTGCATTTTTAAGTAAAACCTAAGAACCTTTGCTGTTCATGTAGACATTTTTTACTATCTTAATCTGACAGTCCAAGATATGTATGCATACAACAAATAGCTTCGGAGCCAATTCTAAATATTCTAATAATTTTTTTTCAAGAAATACAATTAAAGGTCTCTATAGAAGACCATGCATTTTTATTCAATGTGCTCATATAACTGTATTTCATACTTTTATTTTACAAATCTTAGGAATTATTGTTCTTGAACTATCTTGGAGAAGAAGACTGACATCTACTTGCCAATTATCCTGATATTTATTTTTTATTATCCTGAAGACATAACCCAAACTTTAAAAGGGATTTAAAGAACAAAACCATATTTTTCTTGCTTCTAAATTTTCAGCTATAGCTTGATAGGATTTGTGCTAACCTGTTTTTATCATTTCTGAGTTCAGTTTCGCTATTTACTTTTGCTAGAACTTTTTAAGGAAAGAATAAGCATACATAGCCAGATTGTAGAATATCCACACTGAAGTCTAGCTGTCTTCCACACCCAAGAAGAATGAGACATTGTGCTTTGTCACAAGGATGTTGTCTTTTCTCAGTCCATGCCTGTCATTTCTTTATAAAATCAGCAACAGAACTTAATTCCATCCCTATGTGACATTGTGGGTAATTAGTTTATGAGATAATTTGAGATATGACATGAATAGCTTGAGGCAGAGATGAAGGTGAAGAAGGACAGGGGCTACCTGCATAAGAGGAAAGATATGGATTCACTGGAAAGTATTTTGCAAGAGTAACTTGAGGAAAGCAGTTCAGTAAATTATGGATCCATTCTTACACCCGTTCACAGGGAGAAGGAAAAGACAGCTGTGCTGAAGACAGGAATAAGACTGAAACTCGGACTAGTGCTAGGAAACAAGGAGGAGGATGATACAAAGATACGTATGCTCAGATGCATTTTCCCCTTCAAGTTCTCAGTATTTTTGAAAGAAACTGAGAGAAAGCTGATCTCTTGACATAAGATACAGACCAAGGTTTGTTACCATAAGCCCTTGACGACAGGAAGGCTGAACAAGGTAGAAACACAAGGAGAGAATTTTATGGAGAAGTTTCTCCTACGCTTATTTACAGTATTACACCATATTATCATGCCGTAAATTAGAAGCTCACTTTTGAGGCTGCAATATGTTAGTGGAGCTCCAGGAGAAACTATACACATACTTGGAACAGAGATACACAGTAGGCTACTAGCCAAGCATATCAGTCCTAGGAAAGGCCCTGAAAGATATCTGTACACTGGGAGCAGGGGACAGAAGATGAATAACATTTCCTTTTCCCTATGCTTGCTCCTCTTTAAGTATTTCAGATGTGATAATGAGCTTGATGAATCCTCAACAAGACCCACTAGTTTTCGTTCCTATAAGTGATATCTTGTTTGCCTTGATCAGTCATCGTCAAAATAAATCTTCCACAAAAATGCATTATATCAAACTTCAGAAGTGTGGGCAAAGAGTCACACAAAACCATTGCATTTTGTTGACTGTAACTTCCTTTTTTTTCTTTTCTTATGGCAAGGCACATGACTTCAGTTTAATTTCTGATATATGCTTGAGAAAGACAGACTCCTACTACTACTATTATATTTGTCATCCTGACCTAAAACTTCTGGAAAAATATTTCTGGAACTAATTCCCTGAGCACACTTTTTAAAAAAGGTTTGAAAGATTCAGAAAATTTCCTTTTAATAATAAACTGAAAGCTTATCTCTATCCATTAAGTCTCTGAAGGTAAGGAGTAATGCCATTTCCTTTGAGACTCATGAGACTTTTCTCATGTGACTAAAAAGAAAATTGTATGGTGGGTTCAATTCTAGTACAGTCTTTTAATACATTCACAGCTGCAGAATCAGGATGAGAAGATCTATGGTCATCTTTTGAAATTTGTTATCATGAAATTTATTTCGCTGTAGAATTTTTTTTGAAGTAAAGAGAGTGTACCTCCATGTCAGACAGATTTCTGTAAAATCCAACCAGTTTTCCAGATACAGAAAATATGGAGAATTTATTTTATTTATTTACTTTTATTTGCTGGTATTGTTTCAGTGCTGTAAAAAGAAAAAAGTTTAAGAATTAGTTTCAAAATGGATGATGTATATGCTTATTGTTACAGAATACGAATAATTTGACTGCATTTTAAAAAAGGAGAAGAAAAGCTTATTATTAAAGATGACAGTTTCAAGTTACAAAAAAGAAAAAAAAGAGAAGACTTAAATCCTTACTATTGGGGCATTACTCTTTACAGGTTGGTGCAAGAGAGAGATGAATCCAGATGAACTGTTAGCAGAACTAGTAACAGAAGCCTAAAAGATAGAATAAACTTTAACGCACAGGTTACTTGAATTCAGTGCTCTCCCACCTGGAAATCTGTGAAGTCAGGTGTGTTTGTTACAGTTTTGATATCCTAAAACCAGCATCCTTTTAAAATTCATAAGAATACTAATGTTGTGGTAGGCTGGTTAAACATTAAGCATATGCAAGCATTTGTCTCCTCTTCTTAATGAATTGAATTTACTTTAGTATATCCTTTCATAGTAACTTCTTAATTTAGTTAGTCATACGTCTGTAGCTAATAAGAAAATGATTTTGGAAAATGGTGGGATAAACTCAGGGATGATGCTAAGCTCTTGTTTAACAGGATAGTCTCCACAAAGGAGAAGAAACAAAGGGAAAAAAGGTCTTTGCCTTTGGAAGTATAGACCTATGAGTGCTAAAATGTGGGCATCAAATTCTTTTGCTTCATGGTACTTTTTCTGAGATGAAATCAAAAAGTATTTTTCTTATAGTTTCATTGATATTAAAGTCATTAAGATTATTCAAAATAGTTTGTTTAACTTCTATTCTGATGAAGTTCTAGGGATCAAGTCTGTTCTGAGAAGACCTAACATGGAATATAGAAATATTATTGTGTTCCCAGTTTACTGATTTATAAATAAAGAAGCACCAGATCAACACTTTAATCATTCACTTTTTATTAATTTATTTTTTTTTCTTTTTTAAATCAACATTTCTATTTCAAACAGCTGTAGCTGGACCCCTCTTGGGTAGATTCTTTTACTTTTTTTCTGACAGAAAGCAGTAAGTTTTATTGTGTTGCAGTTATAATCTACAATCTGTAGATAGCTTCTTTCCCAATTAGCTCTTCTCTTATTCCCAGCTTCAAACTCAGAAAATTGGAAAATGAAGGTGAGAATGATTATAATGTAGGACCCAGCAGCAAGCATTTTGACCATCTGACTGGACTAGAGTCATACAAGAAATTATATCGACAAATGCACTTAATTTCTAGTAACTCTGTGACTTCTCTCCTGCCTAAGTTTTCCAAATAGAGGACTGTATCATATTTTTTGTATCAATTTATTAATTTAATTACAAAGAACAGAAGGATGTTGCAATGGTGTGAATGTCACATCTCTTCCGGAATGCCAACAGAAGGAGGGCAAAGCCACCAACCTCTGGCAGATTGCCTTCATTGTCAGCTTGACCCCTCAACAAAAGTCACTGGTTGTGGTTTTGGAAATGTCATTCTGAGAGCTACTCCTTTTTGTCTGACAACAGAGGATATTCAGATAAACTTAACACATTCAGCTGTTTCTGTGCAAAAATAATAACCAGGGCCCTTCACTGCTTCTCATCTTTTATTCAATCTTTGATATTCATTCCTGCCTCTGATCATCCCATGACACCAGTATCCGTCTTCCTCATGTTTTCAAACATGTTTGTGTTCTTCCTTTGATGATATAGTAGATGATTGGAAAGGTGGGTCTTTTTAAACATCTGCAAAGTAAGATGTTTATTCTCTTCATAATCCCTTCTAAAATGCATTTTTCCTTCCAGGATGCCTAGAAAAAAGTGACTTTGTCTAGGAATCTGGTTATTTAGCTTCTCAACAGTGTCTATTTGTTGCTTTTTCTCTCAGTATTTTAAAGAAATACAGAATATTCCGTCTTATCCTGTTGTTCTTTATTCAGTGATTTCTGGACAGGTGCAATGGAGAGGTCATGGTACTGCACAAGAGATCTACAAACCTTATGACATTTTTTTGTCAGTGTTTCTTGTCAGGCCATTTCATCTCTTTGACTTCATTTTTTTCATTTGTAATGTGTAATAACAATGCCTGCTTACCTGTGCCACAGTGTTTGAGCTTTGCAAATGTATATTGCAGTGTCAGACATAAAGATTTATTATTCCATGGCTGAAATAGCAGAAGGCAAACATAACAAAACCAAACATGGTATACAGGAGTATCTGTTACACCTTAAATTATGATTTTAGTAGAAACCTGGGGCTACTTTACAAACAAATTGTGTGTAATTCAGGAGACGTGAATACTCGTCTCTCCCCTGAACCTTTGTTTTACAAAATAATCCATGGAATTTTTTTTCTATTGGATATAGGGTGGATGAGGATACCCTGAAGTCTGCTCAAGAAATTACATCAACCTTCAGTAAATTAAAGCTACTGTAAGCATCAACCATTTCTGTAGCGGTAGGAATGTTCTGTGTTCTTCCAAAATGAGACTGGAGCCCATAACGTGGAAACAGCGCCTGCACCCTGACCTGGAATCTGTATGGGATTTCACTTTGCCTTCAGAGGCATGAAGGTGGTAGGTAAAGAAAAGTAAACACGAGACATCATGTGCATTTCATGTTTCTGACACCCAGGAGAATTATGAGGGTACTGCTGTGATTCGTTGACTTCTGAAATCAGGCAGACTAAAGGAGAATTTTGAACATTCCTACTAAGTCTGCATATATTAATTAATAAAGCTTGTTTAAGTAGAAAGTATAACAGGAAAATAAAATAACAGTTTTAAAAATTGTGTTTACTTTGGTGTTTTTTAAAATTTCATAAAAAATTTTGAGGGACTTTTAAATGTCAGAATAAATTCCAACAACACACATTTAATTCAGTTTCCCTGTGAGAAGCTGCTATCACACAATCTTAAAGTATATCAATAACTTTTTTCATTATTCCACATACATATTCCACTATATCAAAAATTCCTGTTATAAGCACTGCTTAAAATCACTGCCAATTATTACATGATCAGAAATAAATTGTTTTATTCTAGATTCCTTATTCAACATATGTCCTTTACTATGCACCATCTAAATTTTGCCATTTATACAACGGGATTTTATGGCACCTGTCAGAGTAACTGATGATGGGATTCACACACAGAGCTATTTTTCACAACATTCATGTGATGTGAAGACTTACTGTTATCCTTACTGAGCAATTGGGGCTACATCACACAGAAATACACATAAAGCATGGTTTCCAAGAGGAGTCCCCAGCCAACCCACCTTGGAAAGGTTTTGTTTCAGTGTGCATCCTTAATCTTCTGGATGACCACACTAAATCCCAGCTGAGCAGAAGATGTATGTATTGTGCAAGAGACAGCTGACACTTTTCTCCCCATAAGTAAGCTCTAGATCCAAAAGCAGTGTGACTTCCGCGACATCTGAGCTTGCAACCCTTTGCAGCTCTGTGACACAGCATGGTCAGCAGGTGGGCCCTTCAAAAATGCAGCTGGCAATCATAAAAAGGTTTTTTTTCAGACTATCTGAACTAAGATTATTCAGGTAGTCAGAAGTCTCGAGCTGGATAGCATTCTCCCTCGCATACAAGCATACAAGTGTAGGAGCAGCTAGAGACTGATCTAGGCTGTATGCAAGCTGGCCTTAACTTGTCGCCTCTGGATTACAGGGGCTGACAAAATACAAAACAACAATTTTCTGAAGTGGACTGCAGATGTGGGTGACTTTTCTCTTTGTGGCCTCATGTTCCGATAGCTTTAGGCACCCACTCATGGAAAAACAGTCCTTAAAGCCATGAAAAATCTTCAGCCAGCCTTGGAAGGACAGACTAGTAAAACACACACTTGCTAGTATCATGGCTGAGTCTTGGCGCAAGGGTGAAAATCTTTGTAACAAAACCACCCTGGAACACAACCTGAACACCTCTCTGAGTCACTGCAGGATGACAGCTGCTCGCACTGACGCAGCAACGCATTTTGCATTCATTTCTGTTGAAAGACACTGCTACAACAGCCTTCAGACGCAGGTCCTTGAAGGCTGGGTCTGGCAACAGGCGGTTTGCTGAGGTTGCTGTTGTCACGTAGCACAGGTCGTATGCCCTCTATTGTGAAAGCCTGCTTCTGCTGCATGAGTTCCCAGCTCCAAATACTGCTACACAATGATGGATCTGTTTTCACAGGAATTGGGATGAGATACTACATACTAAAATAAAAAAAGGAAACAACCCCCCCCCCCGAATACACCCAGGATGTTGTTGTAGCTTCTTTAGTCTTTCTCTATGCCCAGACATTTTGCACATTATCAGTACAGTCCCTCTGCCACAGCTTCACTGTTGATATGTTCTTAAAATAGTCAGACAATCTTATTTTGCAGATTCACAACCATTGATATTAATGTTATTAGTACTGTGTGAACTGTGGATGATATCCATTTATGCAGCTCTTTCCCCCTACATTGTCCCTTCACGAAAAAAGTAAAATATAAGGAAAGTTTATAAATATAAAATTTCTAGTAACTTACTTGCATTCTTTTCTTCCCCTGCACCACACTGTTCTGTCACAATTCAGTTTCCCTAAGTCTGGTTATATCAGATATTGATGCAGTCTAGGGTCACCCTGACTAACAGGAAAAAAACGTCTGGTAGGACAGTGTAAAATTTCAAGACAACAAGAAAAAAAAAACAGTCAAATACTGGCAAGCTCCAACTGTTGCCTGATAAAACTGAGAATACTTGCTTCGTGTAATGTGTGTTGCATATATATAATATTACTATTGATCAAAAAACCCAAACATGACAAACATCCAGAAGTAAGTGACTGTAGGGGCAAAGAGGCAGTGCTCGTCCACTGCTAGCATAGGACATGGGCTTAGCTTGGGTGATTTCAGGAGCTTCTGCTTGCAGCCTTGAGTTCACAGAAAGGCAAGCAGGAAAGAACATGCAGAAGAAAAAGTAATTTCAAACTAAGTACAGTGGCTGGTGGAGCAACGAGACAAACACCCACACAGATATTTCAAATGGTAAAAGTGCATCTCGGGCTTTATGGAAACCTACCGTCACGCTGCTGAACCCCGCAGTGATAGGAGAGCTGGCTGCAGCTTGCTGTCGACGGGGCTGAACTCACCGCGTTCAGCAAGCAGCCAGAATCGTTGGCCTGAAAGCATGCCAGACCACAACTATTTGCAAACTAGTATCTTGAAGCAAAGAGTCACTGATTGTAATTGCTCTTCAAAATTACGCTCCTCATTGGCAGACACTGGTTAGCTTTCATTTTGCAGCTTATTTCAAAATTAGGAACAGACAATGCTTCTTGCTAATTTTCTAGGAGGATAACGGGAACTTTCTACACAACCTCTCGCCCCAGCTGTCTACATGAGCTGAGAAATAGCTGTTACATTTGGCATTTTACTCTTTGCTAAATTTTATACTAGCACTGAATTTTGGGTTTGCACACATGGATTTTAAATTCCAGGTCTTACTTTGAAACTAAAAATCAATAACCTCTATTTGAACCTAACATAGGTGTTGCACTTTGCTAAACTCCGTATCAGTGCTATGCTGACCTGAATTTAAAAAGTTTGCTCAGTGAAAAACCCTAAGAAATTAACTTAGACAAGTCTTTCTCTTGACACATTTTTGGTGGATGCCTGTACTCTGTACTTGAAAAAGGTCTTTAACCAGTGGTGCAATTTCATAAGACAGAGGTCAGCTAAAGGTGTTTATACAAAAGCGTGTGCTATTCCTATTCATTCTCAAATCTCATTCACACATTTTGTGCAGATCAAGATAGATTCATCAACACATTGCAGCTGCGTGTTTTATGAAAATGGCAGATTTTATTGAATTGTATTCCTTAATTTGTTCACTGACTGTTAGACTGACTTAAAAAAAATTGTGCTAAAAAGCATTTTGAAGAAGAATATCCTGCCTTGTCAATGCACATAACGTTCATCTAATATTTCAAGCAGCTATCAGCATGATGATGTTAATTTTTCAGTGTTCCATTCATGTGTTTCTTTAATTTTACAAACATTTTTTTTTGTACTGCAGGAAAGTAAGTTGCCGAATGAGGCTAGATCTGCATTTTCAGGTATGGGTGAGATAAAGCTACATTGCTGACTCACTTCACCTTCATCTCAAACATTTAACACCTCACTGATCCAATTTATGCTAGCATATGTATTAGCCTAGTAGGAGATTTCTGAATTGAGTACTTTCCGGGATTGACAGCATTAAAGGGTTAATTTATTTTTTTCCACCAATACGCTTACAGATAATTATCTTATTCCCTTAAGCCATTCCTGGGCTCCATCCCATGGACCCTTGACTTGTTTTTGGGTCATTCACTGAAAGGCATTCCCATCACAAAACACATTTCAATGCAGCTATTGAACTCAGTGAACATGTTCACATGGTAAACTACCGCTCAGCATGAGTAATGATTGCGGAATCTATCCTATGCTACATTTAATGAAGAAAATCTTACATACAGAGGTTTTTATCTTCATAGAACAACAAGCAGGACTGTTAGATGAGGCCTCTTAATCTCCGCCAGTATTATGGCTCCTCACTTCTCCTTGCAGTGGCTAAGGAACATTTATCCACACTGGTCCTCAAGCTCTTTTGTGAACAGAACATTCTCAAGTAACGTCACAAAATATTTTATTTGTTTTCAAAGTGATAGTGCATTCATATCCTCCTGCTCCAACCAGCCTCCGGGAGCATCCACACTCCTTGAAGAACCCTGTCTGCAGCAGCTGAAACCTATTCAGGTATTTTCTGGCTTTCCAATGCATAGCTAAAACAATGCAAACCATTTTTGTTTCTCAACTCCAACTGTACCTACATGTTAGTATTTTGTTTTCTCTTACCTATGTTCTATTGTTACTAAGACAAATTGTATATGGCAAAATTGTGAGATGTTTAGGAGTTTGAAGCTTTTTCTTCCACAAGATTTTTGCCCTGAAGGAACTGCAGATCTAGGCAAGACCTTTAAAAGAAACTTGACTATTTAATAACTCCGTTAATGACTACTAATTATTTAAAGTAGCTAATATCTTTAAAATATTTATCTCACCCTTTCACTCTTGTGGCAGAATTAGAACATTCTGATGATTCATTCTTATTCATCTGCAGTGGATAATTTGACTGCACCTATTTCCATCAAAATATTATCTGCAGAATTGTATTCATTATTATTGCAGCTGGTGTCCTCACTTTCAACAGAATTTGCTATTTTGCATATTTCCCATATTATTCTAAGCCTGTTTTTCATCTGGAGAGTGAATGATGTTTTGTAATCAGAAAACCAAAAAAAAAATGAGCAGGGCAGAGGCAGCGCTGAAGTTAGTTTTGGTTTTAATCTGCTGCATTGTACACTTCTTTCAAATGATGCTATAGGCAAAACTGGTCCATGCACCAAGGGGCATTTCATTCACCTACAAATAATGGAGTAGCAAAAAGGCAAAGGTAGTAGAAAAACCGGCATGAAATAGTCACAGAACATACAGAAGTCAGAGAGGTAGCAGCTGGAATTAGAAGAAAAAGGAGAAATAATATTCATTGTCCACTATCTTTACCTCTTTTATCACCTTTTTGTGTCTTTCCCCACAACTGTACAAGGTGTTCATGTTTGTAATTTTCTTTTCTCATCTTGCCTATTCCATTTGCTGTTCTGTTCCCCTTGTTTTTCATTTGTTCTCTCCCTGGTGATGATAAACCTCAATGTCATTGTTCCAGTTGATATTGGTGTCATTATTTCCATCACTCACTATCTTACCATTCCTTTGTACTTTGTTGTAGCACCTGAGCAAGTAATGAAGGGGCTAGAAAAATTCAGTAGCCTCAGTATCCTTGTCACTTTTGCCTTTCAAATCTCAGAAATAGGGCCTGCTCTCCTAGGTCACCAAAGCAAATCACTCTCAGTAAGATTTACAACAGCTTTCAGTTGATTGCTGTTTGTTAACCTGTATGAGAATGGATCCTAGTGTCCATCAAATCTCTGGTGACTAAGGCTACACATTAGAAACTTAATTACTCTTGATATTGTCAGCCTCACAGTTAGCAAGAAATAAACTAGTCAGAGAAACCAAATTACCATTCTGCTTAAAAAGAAGGTTGGTTTATTTGTTCTTTTCCCACGATGGGACTGAAGCACACTCAATGGAAGAGTATTACGAAGTCAGAAATGGCAAATTCGTTTTTCAGTTCAGAGAATACTGGGCTCAAGGTTGGAAAGTATAATCAGGATTCTGACATGTGCTTGCTTATAAAGTTAAAAATCGTGCTGCTCTTCTGCAAATGTCAGCCTCTTAGAATGACACCCCACCCTCCCTTTTTTGTCCTTTTGGACCAAGAAATAAAGTATGCATTAGGATTTTAAATGATGAGTAAAAAATGTGCTAGCCCATGACATTTAATTGAAGTGAAATTACAGCACCTTCATATCCCTGGATGCATAATGATTAAAATACTTTCCGCAAAATAGCACTTGTGCTGATGATTCCTGTCTTTCTGTACTTGAGTTTTTTCCATTTACAATAAGTAGCAATTTTTTTATAGATGAATATTCAGTTTGTTCTTCAGTGCATTCACAGCAATACAATCCAGAACAGCAGTGCAGAATTTCTCAATATACTCAGTCCCATTCTCTGGTTTCTACCTTTTGCTCAGGCCACTTATCTGAAAACTCAGTTTCAGTACAGGCTAGCCCACAGAATGAAGAGTGGCTTTAATAGCAGACAAAAGAAGACAACAGAACTTTTCCAATCCATCTTGCTCTATAGCAGACTGCATCACATTCCACTTCAGCAGTCGGTGTCATTTTCTGTCTCTGATCTCACTGCATTCTTCCCTGAGGATTTCTGAGAGAATGTAGCTTATAGATAAATCTTCAGGGCTGAACCTAATAAACACTACTAAGAAAACAAACAGAACCTTTCCTCTTACTCCCATCTTATACCCGTTGAAACCATATTTCTAGTAAAGAAAAATTATGATATGTAGGAAGGAAGCTCACACAATCTGGCTAAAGAAAATTCAGTTTCAGCTACCACACAGGGACTGAAAAATCCACTGTTAGTCACACTGACAGTGCATATTTTAGTACGAAAATAAGATATTGCAACTGCTCTGAAGAAAAAAATTCCTGTATTTTTTTTTTAATTAAATTTCAGAGGTGTTACACTTAATACAGGAAGTTGAACTCACTAGCGAAGTACCTACCAGCATAAGAGATGGCCAATACAGCGTTCATTCTCACCACCCTAAGGGAGCTCAGCTTCCTGTGAACAGAAGGGCATGGCCCTCTTTTGTCAAAGGTCTTGTCAATGTTTAGATAATAAATGTTCAATGAAATTCTGTACTGAAAAAAGCATATGAAAAGAATTTGTTTCAGTAATAACTCCTGCTTAGAGGAGGAAAGATGAACATAAGATATATGCTTAATAACAATACTGAAGTTTAGAAGCTGCATCATGGTTTACCTTTTGCACAAATAGCAATAGTTCCACATCCACTCAGTGTTTTCTGAGTTGTTAACAGTAACATTCTGTGAACTAGAGAGAACAAAGAGGATCTTTCCAAATCAGATTTTCATTTTTCATTTATCAAACTGAAACACATATACTCTTTAAAGCAGGGATCAGAACTCAGGGAAGAGAGGTCACTTTGACAGAGAGTTATGCTATCTGTTTCTAGGCAGTGCAACTGATTTTTGCTGCAACAAAACAGTTTCAACAAAGGGAAAATACCCTTAATAGTGTGCTGATTCATACACCCTCCTAGAAGGTGATAGATGCCAAGGTCTACGTCTATCTCAAAGACTTCTCTGACCACTATCTCACAAATGTCATAGATAGTGAACAATGCAATTATTCTTTGTCCAAATCCCAAACTTATTTTAGGAGCATGTCTAAAATGTAAGTGCAGCACTGGCCTGTCTGGAGAATGCCTATTTTTGAAACCCCAGCTATTCTGAATGTGAAACAAGTGCCAGCGTTACCCCAATTATAGCAACTGGGGAGGGCACATAAAAAGGAATGATTCTCTCAGCCTTCAAATCTAAGAAGCAACAGAGCTGTGCAGCATCTGAGAGGGGGATTTTCAGGGCTGCTATCCCTAAATGCAACCAAATCTCACATTTGAATCTGCTCCTGCATGGCTAGCTGGTAGGTCACCCATGCATTTATCATGCAGTAATACAGAAACACAACAGTAATTTATTTTCTGAACTTCTTGTGGGTAACAGCAGCTATTGTTTTGTGCTATGGGCATAGTTCATCCACCAAGACATTTTTCTTTGCTTTAATGACTGTTGATTATTTATACTTCCTAATAAGTATTAAATTCGGTCTTCAAAGCTGTAACAGAAAGGTCAAGGGAAAAAAGGCTTTTGGCATTTCTATGGTATTTTCTTTCATCCTAGAAATAAATGTGGTACAAGTCATTCCCATGAAAGTGATACAGAATGGGAACATACCTCAGGCAAGATGTATGGGGTTATAAGAAGCAGAAATCACTTGCTCTAAAAGTCAAAACTACTGTACTAAAAGGAATAACAACCGAATAATATAGCTTTGCACATATCGAGATCCAAAACAGGCTGGCGTAATAGCTAACGTTGTCAAATAACGTTTCTATCATCCTTCCCTTTAAAAGCATACAGGGCCTTACGGATGTCTCCGTTTCTGCCATGACATGATCCATGACCAATGTAGGCTGGCAGTACAAATCTATGCGAGCTTGCGATAAGTAAGCAAAAAAGGTCAACATGATTTTCTGCAGAGAGCCGTCATAATATAAAGCTGGGATGCCATATTTCTACTTGATAGAGATTGTGTCATTCTTAGCATAAGGTGAAGAGAAAACAGAGAGCTGTCACAGGTTATTCCAAGTGCCCAGAAAGAGACAAGAAAGTGGGAATTAACGTGACAGGATTATGAGAGTTAAACGTGTACTAAATAAGGAGGTTAAAAACGCACTTTTTGTATTTAAAAGAGTGAAAGCAAAGAACATAAGAATGAAACAGAAAAAGGGATCATCATCATCATCAGGAGAAATAAGGCATTCAAATACAGCATAAATTCCAGAGGATGGAGGCACGTAAAGACACCATGGTAAACCCAAGATTGGTGAGGGATGTTGGAGTAAGAAAAGTATTCTTTCAAGATATGGTCTGCTTCCTAAGTGACCTTAGACCTGTGAGATGTTGAAACGTCCTTATAGTTCCACTAGAAGTACGTATTTCCCCTCTGCTCTAAACTTGGGTGTGGAACAGCGGGAGACAGAGGAGGGAAGCCTGAGCCTGGGGCAAATGATGGGGTTCAAAACCACGTGGCCACGAATGCTCTGTGGCTCCAGCCGTGTCACTGAACAAACAGCTGGTAGTACTGTAGGACCAGCAAAAGCCTCTGTGACTTTCTATTCTGTTGTTTTATTTTTACCTTTATATGTTTTTATTTGCTTAGCTGATTTATAAAAGTCTAAAACACACGCACTTTAAGCACATCACCGTTGTTGCAACAGCATTTTTTGTATCATCAGTTACTGACAAGTTATCAGTAAGGAAAACTAAAACACACCCAAACCGAAAGTGTCAGCCATGTATTGAGTAATTATCAACTTTACCATACTCAGAACATGAAGTTAGGTTATTAAATGTGCAAACGAACATCTTAACACTAAACCTAAGGACTTCAGTCAGACAAAGCAAGAGTAACGGTGTGCATCGTTACCAATTTTTGTCATGTCAGATAATGAAGAATGATTTAGGTAAATAAATACTATTTGCTTTGCATTAAATGAAGTTCTTCATTCCTTCCTTCAACTTTATCTGTACATAAATTTTGAAGCAGGAATAAAAAGGCTATACAAATTATCATAAAATGCTCATGTATATGCAAATTAAAGCATATACACAGTTCTTTAAATCTTGCCATTGTCTAAAACAAAGCAAGGATTTCTGTGGCTGTTCAAATACTAGGGCTTTTTGGTTATATTTTTAAATCAGAATATAATTCCAACAGCTTCACTTGAGTAGAGTTTAGGCTTGTGTACTAATTTCAGGGCACTTCTCTGAAGAGAAATTCAGGTACAGTTTACCTGGCAGTCCAAACAATCAAATTAATTATTTATTCTCTTAACATAATATAAGATAGAATAGTCATGTGAAAAAATTCTGGTATTTATTAAGGGTGTTGTGTTTGTAGCAAGTGTCAAGCCTTGTGTTTCCTTGCCCATACGCCTGACGATCTCTTCACATTTGCTGTAAAGAGCTTGTGAAGAAAGTCAAGTGAGCCCCAGCTGGAAACAAGGGGGACTATGATGCATTAGAAGTCAAAGGGCATCAACATTTACGTGTGCTGTTTTGAAGTAAACTATCATCTTAAACTAGTAAGCAGGGTGTAAGTACTACTAGCTGCTCTATTTAACAAATAGCTGTTTACTTTTTCATTGAAACCAGTTTAGTTTTTTTAATTGAAATAGGAAGTTTTCATGATACATTGGTATCCTCCCTCTTAAAGGGCTCTCTCAAATGAAAGGAATTTAGACAGGTCAGTGAGAGCTCATGCCATTATCCTCCAGAAGAAAAAAGGATTAATTAAATATTTCGATATGTAAGTTCTAACATCACACTAGGAGCAACTCCTGAGTTACAAAATCTATTGCCTGCATTTATCAGGAAAGCAGTGCTGGCTGACATGCACCCTTCAAATCTCTATCCTAAACCTTGTATTCCTCACAGCTCCAACACCACTCCTTCACTGTGTAGTGATGGATGGCTGTCAGTCAAAAATCCTTGTTTAAGCTCTCCTGGATCTACATGTATGTGAAAGATCAGACGTGATGTTCTTTCTAATGGCAATTGGAAATACATATTTTGGTAAATTGTTACGTTATAGGACACCATATCTGTCAATTCTTTAAGTCCACAGACACAGGTCTCCTTACAGAGGTTAAAAAAAAAACCAAAACAAAACACAAAAAAAAACCCCAAAACTGCCAGATATCTTTGTACAATAAGAAGCATTAAAAGTGGTTTAAAAGATTAATTTAACAGACAGAAGTAACATTTTTCACACTGTAGGCAGGTACAGGTATTGAGAGGTTGAGCAGAACTCCGCTTTCTAAGTCCTTTCAGAATTACACAGCCTAAGCTTTCATGCTGCTATTGGTGCTAAAAAAGTCTCCTGAAAATGCCATGGGTCAAATTCTTTGCTCAAAAAAAAATGGTATGTTCAGATTTAAGAAGAATTTATGTTCTTGTGCTTAACTATATCTAAAAACATCAAACCGGAATCATTACTTTGAATTACAGAAAGGAGTGGGGATGCTGAGTTTTTACTAGATGCACAGATTGTTTTCTTGTTTCCTCTGGTCTTGCAATGGCAATTACACTGCTTGCATGTGATTTGAAGACCACTACACAGTGATTTTAGCTTTTTGCATAACAGATCTCCATTTAGCTAGAAATAAATACAGCTTTTCTTCAGGTTATTTCTAGTTCAAGCAATATCATTCACATGTGCCTTGTACAGTTCTTTCGCCTTAGCTGGTCTGTAATAATCTAATCGGACATCTCTCTGAACTGGCCCAGAACTGAACTGCGTAGCAGCATACACTCTGCCAAACATCCTTCTTTGTAAATACATTCTATAAGCAAGTAGGAGTATCACAACTGCAAATAAAGGCACAAGGGAAATGTGGCTCTTTCACGCCCAAGTTTTGCCAGTCTCCACTATGGTGCAGCTGCCATCACAGTTGTAACAAGCAGCAAGATCTCTGTCAGTGAAGTCTGCCACATCCAGCGCACAGCGACATTTTTATCTTCCCTGGACCACATGTTTCCTTTGGACATAAAAAATTTCTTTAATTAGAAGTTGAAACTATAATGTCCGACCACCTCTCAGGGTTTTCCCCAAGAATGCTCAATGCAGGTGCTAAATACAGAAAAGATAGAAAGCATACTTCACTGCACATAGGGGCTTTGTGGTCTTCCCAGCAATCATTTTCAAAAGTACAGAATAAAAACCTTCGCAATGGAATGACAATGGAATGAATGACGACTGGAAACTGTAGAGCTCTGGTGATGTTAACAACACGTGGGTCTACTACCTGCAGCTCCAGCCCATGCCCTTCACCTGACAACTGCTTGTCCTTATTCATAGGTAACTCAGAGAACTGAACTGTGCTAATATTGATCAAGATGATGAGTTTACATGTTTTTTTTTCCTCAGATAATATTTAAATTATGTTTTGCACATGAATCAAGATACTTGTCACAAAGGAGAAATATTTGGTCCTTCTGCTTTATGGTATGTTATCTTTATAGAAAATAATTACAGATGGCAGAGGAGAACAAGCAAGAGATCTAGATGAAGGGATCTGGGTGAATTTTGACTATGAAATCCACAGCTATTTTGATTTTGTCTGTCACAGAAACACAGCTGTATCCAACAAACGTAGATCAGGTTGCCTTTTCCTGAACTCTCTGGCAATTCAGCTCTGTGTAAAATTTCCAGTTGCTGTGTGAGCCTTGGGCTCTGTTTGGCAGAGCAGGTGGTGACTGCAGCGTATCTACAGGGACAGTCTCAGCTGTAGGCACACATAAAAGACTGAGACTTAGAAGCACAGCCTAGTGCTGCTCAAAGCACAAGAATTCATATAAGGTCATCAACTTTACTGCCAAGGATACCAATTTCAAAGTTGCTACTAGTCTGTGAAGAATTAGATGTTGCATTCCAGCCGTGAGTAAAGAAGTAATTTTCTGAGGGCTCTTTTTGCTATGTTTGACTGTATTCCAGATTTTTTTTAATGAAATGGAATTCAAGATCAGTTAAAGTATAACATATAGATGAAAACTACAAAGACTAAAATATATTAAAGTGTTTTAGTCAAATATCTAAAATCATTTTAAAATTAGAGCTCACTTTTTTAAGCCTACTAAGAAACATACACTATATAGTGTATTAATAAACTAAGAATACAAGAATTACAACTACTATAAGGAAAACTTTCCTTATTATTTCCAACGCTAGGGAAAAAAAGTTATGATTTAACAAGACCATTTGTAAGACAAATTTTCAGTGCGTACAGAAAACAGAGTACAGAACACAATTTTTTAACTCCATTCAGATTAAAAAGCAAAGAAACAAATCATCCGATACCCTCCCCCCCCCGAGCTGGACAAGGACAGAGGCAGTAAGCCTGCAGGTATTAGCTTCGGTAGCATCTATAATTCTTGGTTTGCCTGGTTTTCTTCCAGTTCCAGGAAACAGACTTCTGTGTGAAATCCTGTGTAACTAATTGAGTTCCACATCTTGTGTGTCATATTCAAACATAAGCTGTTAAACTGGTTTGTAGCTTCATACAGTTTAAATCACAGAATCACAGAATCACAGAATAGTAGGGGTTGGAAGGGACCTCTGTNGGTCATCTAGTACAACCCTCCTGCTGAAGCAGGGTCACCTACAGCAGGCTGCACAGGACCTTGTCCAGGCAAGATTCAATGACTTTTTTTCTGTTACCTTCCACGTCCTCCTAACCCAACACCCACCCAAAGTTAAGAAGTTAACAAACAGAAGCCAAGCATTTTATTACAAGACTTCTTGCTCTGCTGGCTGTCGCTGGTGGATCTGTGGTGGTGGATCTGCTGCTGCTGCAGCGTGGCCTGCCTCACCTGGCTGCTTAGGGTGAGCTTGCTTGCGGGGTGAGGTCTTGGTGGCACGGGCTCTGGTGTGCAACGTGCTCTGAGGTCTGCCGCTGTTCCTTCCCCACTCTTTCTGCTCTAGCTGGCTGCGTTAAAATTAACGTCGATGTGCCACAGAGCTGCTATTGCCTTGCCTAATTGCAGTGGAGACGGGCGTTGAGTGGAATTTCACAGGTCAAATTACCCATAAAATTCATATTTGCTGAAAGAGAAAACGGTCAACATCTAACTTCTCTTTAAGAAAAGTGTGATTTGTAGCACAGACTATAAAAAGCTCTGTGTGTGTCTTCCTAAGTGACCAAGTGGTCTGTCACAGGATCTAGCTATGCCTAATAAAGAAGGTGAGTCTTGTGCCATTGAAAGCAAACATTAAAGGAAAACAAAATTAGGACAGCCTTAATAATTAAGGTAGAATTTCTTTTACAGAAAATTATTTCTAGGATAAAACAGATGTTGAGGATAGTAATTGTCATACACAGTACAGTTTTCCTGTTGATCTATCCATGATGGGAATGCAGAAGTTGTAAATCACCTCTAAATATCTGAAAGTCATGCAAATAGCTTTCAGTCACGGGGGAACAAACTCATTTTGTTCCCAGTCATCCGTACGTGCAGTGAAGAAACGCTGTGGTTTCAGATGAAATACACCTTGGGATGTATAGATAATCCTGGTTGACAGCTGTGGCTGTCTATAGACGAAACGAAGGTCAGGATTTTACAGGCAGCACGCTCGTTTGAATGCGAGAGCTGGCATTTGTTTTTCAGTACTATAGTGTTTGCAAACAAGTCTGGAAACCATTTTCGCAACGAGACCGTATTAAACATATGGGTGTTCTATTACAGTGTGTACATAAAATTTCAATTTGTGGAGGGCTGTGGTGGTGCAGTGCTTGGGAGCCTGGGTCTCTGGGAAGGGTGGCAGAGCACTTGGCGCTGACTGGAATGGCACCTGCTGGTTTGCGCTTACAGGAAAGGCTCTTTCTTCTGGGTTTGTCTGACTTTTCGCAGGTGTACGATTCACAAGGGACTGTTCAGGGGACTTACCTGCTGCTTGGCTGACACCTGCAAGCCTAACAATGAAAAATTAATTTGGAAATATGCAAAGGCTTTCACTGAACACCAGCAGTGAGGAGCTTTAGATCCACAGTGAGTGGTATCTCTCCTGTACCCTTTGTCACTGCTTTGCAACAGCTTTTTCTTAGACTCCATCTCCGATGGCGTGGAAACCACGTGCATCTTGTCCTGTTTGATTGCGCTCTGCCTTCCAACAGGAAAAATGCTGCTGCTGTAGCCTGAAGAAGAAATCCTACAGCGTGTGCCGATGCCTGCCCAAGGAAGGCTGTGGCACTGGCAGGCAGGACATGAAGCCAGATTGTCCTGTACCAGACCAACCAATGGCAAAACTGTCAGCAGGGTAAATCACATTTCATGCAGACTTGTCTGGTCTATTGGCAACATTTTCCATTGATGTAACGGTTTTTACAGCTTCATTCTAGCTTCATTCCTCTTATAAATTAGCGGCCAGGACCTCTCAGATTTACAAGGCCATTCCTTTCCCTCATGGTGTGGTTGCTTAGTAAGGAGAGTCTTCAAGGTAATGGAGATAAATAACACCAAAAAAAAAAAAGGCAGTGATTTGTTTATCTGTACTTGGAGTGAGCTCATTTGTAGCTGGGGTAGGTGTGGGGGGTTTTCTCAGGAGCGTTAGCTGTGCTCATACAATCGCAGCGAGGACTGCGGCGTGTGCTGGGCTCGGCAAGGTCCCTCCTCAGGCCCAGTTCGCTGAAAAAGCGGCAGAAGTTGTGACCATAGACACTTTGGGAACAAATCTGGAAGAGCTTTTAGAGATGTGGGAGTGCTGCCAGAGGTAGAAAGGCTTTCCCCAGCGAGTGGCACAGGGCTGGGGGACACGGAGGCAGGCACGGAGGAAGGAGCACATCGGTTTGTGTTGGGGAAAAAAATACTCAGCAGAAGAGAAACTTGTTATTGCTGCTCCATAGTTTCATTGTTTTAAGGAGAGGCAAAAGGTGGTCAAGCAAAATAAATGAGAATACCCATGGGTAAATTCTCCCCCCTCTATTTAGAGAAGCTATTAGGCACCTGTCAGAGCAATTAGCGTGTAATGTAATTTTCATATAATTGCAGAATAATTGCAAATGTGTCAATGCTGGGGTTTTTTTGTTAAAGCTAATATAAGTTAATATGCTACTGATGTTTCTTATGTAGCCACAAAACACACTTTAATATACAATTAAAATGTATAAACATGCATTAATCTGAGTTAAGTTCCCCATGTCATTTAATAGGAAGGTGAGCATAAAATCTAAGGTTCATTTCGGATACTCCAAGCTAGAAGTCCGCACTCAGGCGGCATTTTAAGTAGAGCAAAACACTCGTGAGCTGCCAGAGCACAGTGGCTGTCAGCCCCTTGCATGCCCCACTCAGGAGATTCAGTGGGAGTTCGTTTTAGGCTTCGAAAGTCATATTTCAAAACTCAAATGAAGGGGGAATTTTCCACATCTGCGTTAGTTATCAAGCAGCAGTGTTCCTGATAATTTCAGGCTGCATAAAGGCTTGTTTAAAAGCTTGGTCTGTGGTGGTATTTAAGAAATGCGTGTGTAAAATGATGGGAAGCCCTTGTCTGATCACCAGAGGCTGCACTTCTGCGCCTTAGGAGCCAGATCAAAAAGAAACCCTGCTTAGCCAAGGCTGGTATTTTCACCAGTTGATCTCATCGGCATCTGTGTGGCTGCTCTGAGTAGGTTGCATGGTAGCAAAAAATGCTTGGTGGTTCCCGAGGAAGAGCTCTGTTTTTTTGTGGCAGGAAGGAGAGGACAGAGGCAGCAGGATTTTTCTGAGTAAAGATCCGGCTGCTGAGGCGAGGGTGTCTGGTTAGTTCGAGGCAGTCTGGTGATACCACCCTGCAGAAGGCAAGTCCTGCCCAGCTGGACAGGTTTTAGACAAATTCATCGCAGTGGAAAAAGGCGTGAGGAAATCTCAGAGCTCCCAGGGAAGCATGGATGTGGTGGGAAGAGTCTGTGATAGTTGCACACGGCAAAGTTTGAAATTCCCCTTAGCAGATCTATTGCAAAATAGTTTGTTTTTTTGTTTTGTTGGGTGGTTGTTTTTTTTTTTCTGGTGGAAAAATCTTTTTACTAAAGAACAAGTAAGTGACTTTCTGTCACTGAGCACCCCTTAGTACACACCAAAGCTGCATTGCTTTGCAGTCTGGAAAATGCCCTTCCCGGCTGGACCCCACAGTAAAGGGAAAAGGAGGATGAGCCAGAGGGAAAGAAAGATATAGAGAGCTTCTCTTCTCTTCGCCAGCTTAACACGGATGCCATTATACCTCTGGAAGTTCTGCTTTTGGTATTTGTTTTACCTGAATGTTGGTAGGGAAACTACAGAAAAATGAGTACCATAACTATTTCTCAAAGCAGTACTTTCTGCAACTAATTTCTCAGTTAAATAGTAAACCAGAAAAACTTTGCAGAAGGCAACATTTGTTTATCTGTGGCTAAGTTAAGCACAAAACTCCAAGTTTCTTTCTGATTTTCCACACTTGCTAGATCTTTTTTCATAAGTTTTAAAGCATTTTAGCTCTCCATTGTGATAACTTGCACAATAAAAATGTTTTGCTCTTGAGCCCATGGCTAGAAGGCTGTTAGTGGGATTATGAGGAACAGAACTAATTAAACGTAAATGTTGGCTTTCACAATGTAAACTAAAATATTTGGGAATGAGGAAATGATAGGAGTTTTCAATAGTTCTGGGTACAGAAATCTGCCCACCTATTGCCAGACCAGCGGGGTTCGTTACTAACCCCTCAGGGAGGGCTGCAGAATACCCCAGCTGTACCCTTGTACTTGTATCGTGCTTTGGCATAGGCATCTTTGCAATACAGGTAGATCATACATAATGTTTCTCACTGAATTTTGTCCTTTCAGCTTTGGAGGGTCGCGTGAAAAATGTTGGTTTGCCGTTAAGGTATGTATTTGATTTGATTTTAGCAAGAGATAACCACATTCGAAATAGTGCTATCAATTGCAGGGCTGTAATCTACAAAATGGAAGCATTTTCTTTATTGAAGCTCTGAAAAATAAAGTAGCATCACAGCTGGCTATTTAAGGTAAGTAGGCAGATAGTAATCAATTCAAATAACATAAAATCAACCAGATTACTCTCCCATCCTCCTGTGTAAGCCCACAGATCAATGCGGTTTGAAGTTTTATTGTCATTAATATTATTATTGGGTTGAGCTAAACGCAGAACAGCTCAAAATCACCAGAAGTTTGCATCTAGAAGAAGAATCATCTTTCTGTGTCCTGATAGTTGTGGTGGTCTGAACATGGGAGAAGATAAATGAGCACAGTTGTAGGATTTCCTGCTTTATTTTGCAGAATATTGTCCGAACTCGCATCGTCTTGCTCCAGCACCTATGACTATTTTTGTTAGTTTTATTTTGAACGCGCTCACTGAAGCAGCTCTCATTGCCTGTAGCTGACCTTCATCTTCCACCATCATCCTGGCATCCATTAAGAAAGAACAAAACCGTGATCACAGTGACTCAGCGTAAGAAATCTTTTCTTCTCCTCTCCACAGTGTTAATGCAAGACATTGGCAAGTGTAAACTGCAAATCCTACACATTTTGAGGAAGACTTTGGCTATCTTTTGCTTTCCTTCATCTTCCTCCTCCTCTTCACAGAACAAGTCTGTACTAATCCCGGCACTCTGGGTTCTGGATGGCTGCTACATGGGCAGTGCAGAAATTGAGGTTTTGTCCCAAAATTCTGTGGCTGTTTCCAAGCCACATGGGCCTGCTGTAGGGGGTTGGAAATTAATGTTCAGGAAAATCTGCTGTGGGGGGTGACAGTCCTTGCTGGAGGGTTGGTCAGCATGAAAATAGCCAGGAACTGTTTTCTTCGAGAAACCCGTGGCTGGAGTCGGTACTTTGTGTTCTGCCTCTCTGCTGGGTGACTCATTCTCCATCCCCGAAGCTGTCCCGTGGTCGGCTTTCCAAACGGCAGCTGCTGCCCTGCCCGTTTCTGTGAGAAATTCCTACCTTTCTTCAGGTAAACTCCAGGTGAAGCCAGCACAAACTCCTTGGATTCACCAATAAAGTAGAAATTTCAGATTTCAGCAATATATTGTTCTGCAGGCTGGAAATTATTTTTCAATGAATTTTTACATAACTTGTAGTAATTGAATGCTTAATATTTACAGTATTTTTGCATTTGCTTTCTACAAGTACTTAAATATTTGAACATAAAATATGTTCTTTCACAATGCTAATAAAATCAAAGGACCTAATAGTCACATTCATTAGAAGAGGCAGTAAATCATCTTTGGCGAGTTTACTTTTGCTTCCAATATAAATATAGATTTATGAGCATTCCTGTTATGTGATTTATTTGCCTTTTTTTTTTTTTGAGAAGACTATCTCCCTTTTCCTATACATCTAGTATACCTAAAAAGGGCTTAAGTAGTGAGAAATTCTTAAAAAATTCAAAAACAAAACACAACAAAAAAAGCCACCCCAAAAACTAAACCAGGTCACTATTTCTTCCACTGGACAGCTCGGGTAAAACGTTTAAACTGATATGTTGTTGTTCAAGCAGTCTGGTATTTGCAGCAGTAAAACGCTTTCTGCTAGCGAATGTTTGTATTTAACAAATTGTATTTTATGGAAGTAGCAGCCTGTATTTACCAATAGTTTTCTTGAACGTGTGGGATTTTTCATCATTCCAGAGAGAACTATCTCAAAGCTTTTAGTTTTCAAGTCAGATCAACCATGCTTATTTTTCTGAGGCTCTGGAAAGATGTACAAGGGAAAATCTCCGAAATAGGAGACTCTTAGGAAATATTGTAAAGGAGAGAAATACATTTATGGGAATGGAAGGAGGAAAAGAACAGTGTTAAAATCCCGCTGCTGGTGCACGGTATGGCATCTACAACTTCCAGGAGTTTTTAATAGCCTCTGTGACTTAGCAAAGAAACCTGCACCCAGATTTAATAAATCTACGTTAGGTTGCTAGGTGAGGACAACCCCTCAAAGCAAGTACATGTTTGCCAATCTGGTAATGCTTCATAACTTTACGATATACTTTGCAGTATTCTGATTTACAGATTGTAGCACTTCATCCTAAATAATGAGGCTTGATGTTTTTTCCAATATTTCGGTTCATGGTGTCTTTGATCTACACACAAAGATGTATACCCTTCCATTTTAATGGCATTATGTTTGCTTCAATGCTACTGATGTCATGAGTCCGCCTATTTCATTATATAAATTTTTCACTGAGCTATATGCCTTCTTTTTTAGGAAGGGGGAGGTAAAATTGGTGTATGAATATGAAATGACTTCCCTATTTTAACTTCAAAGGCTATTTGGGCCACTTCAAAGGGTTTCTTTGCCAAAGAGAAATCATGGTTTTTGAAAATACTTGAAAAAACCCAGAGACTTTGTACATCTCTATATACTGAAAAAATTCACCCTCGGATGGCTTGAGCAATTCTGGGCAGTGATGGTTTCAATACACTTGTAAGACTTCTTCATTCTGTAAGCTTTGATAGGCAATAGCTGATGCCTCCAGGCTCTTCATCCATATAGCTACATTTAAATTAAAAATAAGGCAAAACATTTTGCTACAACATGTCCCTTATGCTGTCTATTTAGTATTCTCCTGTTGTCACAGAGACTGCTAAGGGAAAACTTAATTTATCTATTTGCCCTTGTGGAATGTCTGTTTAAACATCCTTCAGTGGAATTCTTTTAAGAGTCGTGATTTCTCTGGTAATTCCACCCCTAGTACTTCTAGTTAATATTATTTAATTATTGCTGTACAGCCATGGGTGAAATACGATGTCATCTGCTGGTGTTCATTACCTAAGAGAGTCTGATGACACCGTTATTAATAAACAATGCCTGTATTTCTGAAAAAAGGGCCTCATGCAACACGTTTAAAGTTTGGTTAACATCCCTCTTGATTTAATGCAATTTGAATCAAGCGAGAAGGGAATTATAAAAAAGAATAATACTTTTCATCTTGATGCTATCTCTAGTAGGTCACCGTGCAGCCATGAATAGATATTCCTTGGAGTAAAGAGTTTTTCTGTTGTGTCTGTGGGTGGCAGAGGCAGATGCTCTGTGGTTCTTGACTAAAAAACAAGGAATAATTGAATATCATTTACAGAAAATTATGGAGTTTTTATTGTGAAAAATTGTTCTGGGGTTTTTTCCCAGCAGGCTTCCTACCGTGATTTCTTTTTCAGTGTTCAACTGAGTTGTTTTCTACACCAGCAATCCATGTAGCAAAAATTAATTTTAATTTTGTTTTGTTTTGTTTTTTGTTTCCAAATATAGGTGGTCCTGGATTATTTCAGTAGAGATGCTGCCACCTCAAGTGAAAACTTGATCTCCTGTCCTCTAAAGTAGGATGCTTTTCTTCAGATTATTCGGATATGGTAAGTCTATGGAATTTTGGAGCTGTACGCTGGGTCAGTGTGTATGTACACACACGTATCTATATGTGAAAGGACATATGCAGACAGCTGTATGTATACGTGTACAGGCACCGGCACTCGTCCCCTTGCATCTCCAAGGGGGCCACAGTGATGCTGCTGCTGAATGCTGAAATATACTTCAGTAGCTGAATTTCCAGATCGAACTAGAAAAATGCAGATGTTTTTATTTTTAGGTGTCAGTCTTTTTGTGCCGTTGATTTCCCGCTGATCATATCCTTTTCAGGCTGTTGTGTCCGTGAACAGCAGTATGCTTGAACCTGGAAAACCAAGCCAGCACCTCTCTGCAATAGGAAGCATTCCGTAAGATGGAACACAAGTGAAATTTCTTCCAGCTACATTTATGACATACATTTAGTCCAGAAACCTGAAAAGAGTGTTGATCAGACACGTGGACCTTTGGAACGGAAGGTGATCTTTGTCTTCTGAGGTTTGTCCTTCCAGGGACTCGGTGTATAGTCCAGAATAAGAAATTGAAGCGGTGCAGGTTAATCCTGGAAGAAGGCAGGTGGCTCTCTGGTGACCTGCCCAAGCTGTTGGTGCTCTTGGTGTTTTGCTTCCGTGTTGCAATTTGGAAATAACCAAAAATTCATCACAAAACACCTCTTCCCTTCTTCCTTTTGCTCACATTTACCTTTCCAGGGAGGCACTTGAGCATTTAGCTTTGGGGTTGGATTAAGTCCACTTTTGACTTTGTGTGGGAAAATGGAAACATGAACTTGGTTGGGGTTCCCAAGCATTCCTGAATTCCGGAGCATTCCAAATGAATATTCCTGAACTACTGTGTGCCCAGGAGAAACAGAACAGAGTTGTCTGAGACAGAGGGTTCACTTTCACGAGGAAAAACATTTTCATCCGCCTCCCCTGTTCTTTACACGCCGACTGTTTCAGGTGCTGAAGAGCTATTTAACAGAGAGGAGATTTGTTTCTTCCATTTCCCTTTGCTGATCTCTCCTCTTATATCAAAATGACTTGGTGACACATGAGAAAATGAAGTGCACTTACTGAGCCTTTATGGAAGGAAAAACCTGTATACCGTTAAATGCTGTCTATGGTGATAAATTGCCACTTGGCAAGAGGCTGCTCTGGTTTTCCAGCGCGTTTTTTCTCGGAGAACTTGCAGCAGATTGGCTATAATTGCTCATTCCTCTCCATTAGTAGATCTCCCTCCTGGCAACTCTTTAATAGTTTACATCTCTTGGGGCTTAAAATTACTATTTTAATTAAAACAATTTGTTTGAAATGGGGCTCCCAAATCCCCATATGATGTTTTAAGAGCCTTGGGCAAAGAACCGAAAATGGAGAGTAGCAGTTGTTTTTAGGGTTTGGAGTGAAGCTGAAAGTGGGAACTGGGATTTTCACACAGTTTCTGAGGCCTGGGCTTGCGGTGGGGGAGACCAGCCCTAAAGTATGGAAAATGAGTAGGACTGAGATTTTGTCTTCCAAATATTACATTAATTTAGCGGGGGGGAGCAAAGTTCCCTGAGATTCAGTTTATCCTTGTTGTTTTCTTTATTTTCATGCAGATTTAGAGGCATGATGATTTTCAGATGAAGGAAAGGCGAGAGCCAAGAAGAGGGACCTTGGACACCCAAATGCTGCAAAAAAGCACTTTGTGAAGTGGGACTGAGTACTCAACAGCCGCGTGAACGGTGTGTACTTGGTGTGAGCTGGAGCCGGCCGTGCAAGGCAGGAGGATCGCTTTGCAGGTCGAGCCCGGACCTACGCGGGGCTGCGCTCCCTCTGCGCCCAGGCAGGCAGGAGGCTGCGAGAGGCAGTGCCATTTCTCAGCTCCGAGGGTTTAATGTCCGACTGCTGGATGTGCCCAGATCTCGTGCTGTGTGGCTGAGAAAATATTTCAACTGCATCAAGGTGTAGGACGTGTGGAAGTTTCCGTTTCTAAGACTGAGCCCTGAGGTCCTGGTGTGGTGAATTTGCTGCACACTTTGAGCTTTGAGAACTGCATGAGGCTATATATATATAAATATATATAATATATGAGGCTATCCATAAAAATCTATATAATGAGTATATTTATATTAGTTTGTTTAGAATTATACTCATCTATAATTTAGGTGTGTGTATAATATATAAACATATATCTTCACGTGCTGTTATTCTGCAACAGCCTAGAGGTGAGAGCCCCTGCCAAGGCAACAGAAGACATGGGTTCAGTGTTGTCCTCGGACAGTGGGCGTCAGCCTCCCACCCCACCTCGAAGGGAGCTGCGGAGCCAGGCTCCCTTCTTCTGTCTCCTCAGTCTCATAAATATTACATTTCTCCTCCAAAGTTGTCTCAGCTTTATTTTATGGTCCTTCTTCCCCGGCAGCCGCTCCTACCATTAGCCTGTTACACTACCCAGCAGAAAAGGCAGCCCCCCCAGCAAAGGAGAGCCTGGCTGCCGGCACGCAGGGCTGTGATTTAAGCACCTCTTTGCAGGGAGTGGTTTCAGACTCTTCAACGGTATCAAATGGGCATTTAATTCATGTCTGCCAATAACGTCTGCTTCCCAAATCTCTCTTACTTGCCTCCACACCCACGGCAGGAATCCTGTGTTCCCTAAGGTTCAGCGAAAGGTGCAAGTCCTCTCCTCCTGGCTGAGACGTTAGGGTCCACAACCCTGCCCCACATCGTGCGTTACAAGTGCTGAACAGTCGCATTGGTAATAACGAATATGAATTTATACGGGATGAAACATTCATTGCAAGGTTCTTCAGCAATGCTCCTCTGTAGGGGCTGGAGCAGAGGAAGCCCTGGAACACTGGCGTGCCAGGGATGCGGAGCCATGGGAAGCTCCTCGGCATCTCCCGGACCATGACTTGCCGGCCCCCCATCCGTCCCCTCTACCGCAGCGATGCCCCGTCGGGAGCCAGAGGTGCGGAAGCCGAGGGTCTGAGGCAGCGCACAGCTGCTGGGAACATCTGCGAGGGGGTTTGGCAGTCTGCAGCAGCCCGGGAAGCCAGATCTGGCAAAGGATATCGAATCCTAGCAGGTTTGTCTTGGAGTGTCTTGTTAACTGCTGCTCGGCTGAAAACTCTGCGTGTGCCTGGGCACGGAGCTGGGGTGAGCCTGGAGCTGCTTTCTGAAGAGGTAGCACCCGGAGCTCCTACCTTCCCTGGCTGGGACTGTCGGAAATGATAACGCAGCGGGCTCTGCACTGCACCGCCCAGCAGAAGAGCGAAAAACTCGCAGGCTAGGATTACCAAGGGCTCAAGATAAGAAATATGATGCCATGCAGAACGCATGAGAAAGTCTCAGGTTGAGGGGAAAAAAAGAAATAATAATCCGCTGTGTAAGTGCCGCAGCAGTCGCGGCGCGCAGTCAGAAAAAGATGGAAGGAGCCACCGGGCGCAGCCGCTCCGTTGCGCTGCCTTGGCGCGGGGCGGCGGGAGCACGCGGTGACTTCCCTCTCACCAAGCAAGCTCTCAGCTCTCC
>Ga0065711_1030264_pt1 | contig 33114 bp, 20 predicted proteins | sample Hoacrofraction12_FD_59098 | JGI IMG/M metagenome (GOLD analysis project Ga0065711, IMG submission 59098) | Hoatzin crop microbial communities from Cojedes, Venezuela - Epithelial fraction 12 v2 (version 2) | ecosystem: Host-associated > Birds > Digestive system > Esophagus > Crop | place...
ATTCAAGACCCGCCTGGACAAGGTCCTGTGCAGCCTGCTGTAGGTGACCCTGCTTCGGCGGGGGGGTTGGACTAGATGACCCACAGAGGTCCCTTCCAACCCCTACTATTCTGTGATTCTGTGATTCTGTAAGTAACAGACGATGAGACCGAGTGATCCAAAGTACATGGAGTTCATGAATGAGTTGCAGATCCTGAAGAAGCGAATATTTAGAAGAGGACTGACTAAATCTGCAACTTTTTGGTTCTTAATGTAATAATGTATGAAGATTGAGATGTTTATCTTCATCAGTACCAAAATCAAATGCTTCCACAAATGGCATTTCTATCTGTATCTTTGCTGCTTTACTGCTTTTGTTGTTCTACCTCTGCTCACTTAAGCAATGTATTTATATACTGCTGAGTTACTTAAATGTGAACTTGTGGATAATACCCATCTCCATTGCAGTGTGATCTGATAATACTAAAAAATGTGAGAAACATGATCTGGCAGCTGGGAAACCTACAGGCAGCATTAACAGTAAAAGTGAAAGGAACCTGCTGCTTCAGAAAACATTATCTGGGACCAAGTTACATTATCTATGGTAGAAGAGAGGCTTATATTACGCTGACAAGTTAATTTTCCAGTTCTACCACTGGCCTACTGTGGGATTCGGGAGTATCCCTGCATGGGAAAAATACAGCAAATCTGGTTTTATTCAAGTTGAGTTGTCTCAGATAACTGGATTAAGCAAATCTACATTTCGTAGATCCATAAAAATCCAAACGATCCAAATCAATGGATGGTGGAGCGTTGCAAGAAGTCATGTTGAGTTACCGTGTTGCACTTGAAAAGATTGCTAGGCCCTGTGTACTGGTGAAAATACAAGGAACTCAATTTGTTGCAGTGAGATTTATAGTGCTTAAAGTTCTTTTGCATTTTTGCTGATGGGTTAAATATCATCAAAGTGGTTATTAATTATTAACTTCTTAGTGAGGTCTGGCTCTCCTTTGTGTATGCTGCTTTTATTCTCAGTTTGACTGCATTAACTCTAGATGAAACATAAATGCCAATCCCAAATTAATGATGATTAAACTGCATTGTTCTCTGTAGCTTGATTACACGAAAAAAATTTCAGAACAGGAGAGCAAATTTGATTGTTATTTCATATGTAGTAGGTTGTGCTTTACTGGTTAGAAAATCTCACGTAGACAGAATACCTTTGGAAGCTGATTGCCATAAACAAGAATTTACACCTAAATGACATATTGAAGAGAGTTTCAAAGCCTGCCATGAAAAATGGGCATTAATTTAAAAGAAAATGATCAAGAGTTGACATTTTAGCAGGACCTAAAAAGAGGTAGTGATGAGGGTTGTCTGACATGGGTGGGTTGGTTTTTTTCCTGTGCTTTTCTGCTTTAAAGCTCCAGGACTTGATGCAGGAAGCAATGACAGTATTCTGTGTAGCAGTCTGGTGTGGTAAATATGAGTAAAGGGCCTTTTTGGCTGCTGATAGACAGTTATGGACAGGGAAAAGTATAAATGTTTATTTAAAAAAATAAAAAAATAATCCCAACCCCAAACAAGTGGATGGTTCATTGCTGTCTGTTGCATATCATTACTTTGTGTAGCCTTCACGTGGATACATAAAGCTAACACAGTTTATGGGCCTTGAAGATGGTATCTTCTCCCTTGAGACCAAACAGCTGTGGTGCACCCAAGGAGAGCGAGGCACCTACCTGTGGCACTTTCAAAGGCATCATAGAACAGAGCCAGGCTGACAGCTGCTGAGAAAGGGGCTGAGAGCCTTCAGGCTGAAGAGAGGGCAGGAAAGGGCTTTGTATAAAACGGCTGCAAGGTGCAACCCAGGGACAAAGGAACGATAGGAAACATCCTCTTCTTCGTCTTCAGTGGCTGTGTGAGGTGATTTGACTGAAAATAAGCTGATTTTCTTCATGCAGTTGGAAACTTTTCCTACTCATAGCTAGCATGGTCATTGTTTGGGTTTAGTTTGAGAAGGAGTGTAAGAATTTACTTATATCTTGGCTGTTACCAGGGAAACTGAGGTCTTCCTAGGGTTCCTATCTGCCAGGTGTGGGGCATAGGTGGGCAGACTGTGACTGGCATCTAGGTTGGTCAGTTAGAGTATTCCATACCATCAGCAGCATGCTTTGTATGTAATTGGAGTTGGCTTTTCCTGCTGGTAAAAGAGCCCTTCCCAGGGGAACAGCCCTTTTCTGGAGAACCGTTGGCCTTTGGACCTTCCTGCCTTTCTCGTCCCTTCGCCCTCTCTGTGGGATCGGCTGGTCTGGACCAGAGGGTTCTCTTCCCAGGACTGGCTTCTCAATGCGGGCAGAGTTTGTGAGTAATGGCATATTTATTTTGTGTAGTATATTAGTATCAGTATATTAGTATTATTTTGTTAGTCCTATTAAACCGTTTTTAATCTCAACCCACAAGTTTCCCCTTTTGTCCTTTTCTTCTCCCCATCCCACTGGGGGGGAAGGAGAGGGGTGAGCGAGCGGCTGTCTGGTGCATAGTTGCTGGCTGCTGGGTTAAACCATGACGCTGTGTCCACTTCACTGCATTATGCCTGAAAACACTTCCTGCCTCTTCTTAAAGATTCAAGAGCATTTTTCCAGTTTGCTTCCGGCTTTTGCATTTGGTTTTCTCTGGCTGCATGGGCGTTTACAGAGGAGCAAGGAAAGGAAACGCGTTTTCATTGAGCTATGATGGAAAGATGAAGGAAGGTTGCAGAACTTTATTTGTTCTTGGAACTACCATTTTCCCTCTAAGTAACTACTCCAGAGTCAGCTGGAACTATCTATCTATCTTTATATACTGATAAATTTTATCTAGCTGGGGAAAGCAAGAGTGGCTTTTTTCTCTCTGACAATCAAAAAAGTAAATTTTTTTCTGCTCTTTCTAGTTACAGTTGCACCTCCTCATGTTGCTGCATTTTTCTCTAGTGACAATCTGACATTTTGAATTTTCACAGTTATTATTCTTGCATTATGTTGTTTCTCGATCACATTCCAGGAAGTTACTTCTCGGGTATATCCCAGTTGTATAACTTAAAAATAACATCTTTCCAGAGTTCAACATATGTAACACTTAAGATTTATCAGGCACCGGTTGTTTCTGGTTTTGTAAACTGACCTCTTGATATAATGGTTTTTAAAAAAACAAACAAAACAACCCAAAACTTGACTGGAGATCGGTTGTAAAAACTTGGTATTGCACAGCTTATTCCTAAATATTTAAATGTTGGGTAGTGCTTAGCAGTCCTGCCATCAGGGAAATCGTCAGGAAAAGAGTTTTGTGGGATGAAGAGGACTCTGCCCAAAATGATTTTGGGAAAGGGGGAGTTGTTTCTTTCTGTGGTATGATTTGGTCTTGTCCAGTCCTTGAGCTTTTATATCTCAGTCCTCTGTACAGGGCTGAATACAGTGCTGAGAATTGCTTTATCCGTGCAGTGCTGGCTCATTGCTCTTCCCTCACAGTGTGCAGGACAACTAGAGCAGGCGGCTGGCTCATGTTTCATTTGTCCACCAGGTCCTCCAGGTCTTTTTCTGCGAAATTGCTTTCCAGACAGTCAGTCCCAGCCTATACTGGTGCACAGGATTATTCCTCCTCCGGCGCACGACTCCCATTTGTTGAACTTCAGAAGGTGCCTGTTGACCCCTTTCTCCAGCCTGTTGCGGACCTGCTGGAGAGCAGCACACCCATCTGGTGCATCAGCCACCCTTCGCAGTTTTGTGTCCTCTGCAGACGTGCTGAGGTGCGCTCTGCCCCATCATCCAGGTCATTAATGAAGATGCTGAGCAACGCTGGGCACAGTATTAACCTCTGGATTATTCCCTGAACAGCTGCGATCCATGTTATGCCACTGGTCACAACCCTTGGAGCCCAACAGTTAGCCAGTTTCCAGTGCACCTCATCACTGTCCACTTACCTAGCCCATACTTCATCAGTTTGTCTGTGAGGCTGTTACGGGACACAGTGTCTCAAGCCTTGCTGAAGTCAAGATAGACAAGCTGCACTTCCCTCCCTTTGTCCACTGACCTAGTCATTGCATCAAAGAAAGCTCTCAGCTTGATCAGGTATGATTACCCCTTCCTAGATCCATACTGATTACAGTCGTCTTGTCCTTAATAATTTGGAAATGGTTTCTGGAATTATCTGCTGCATCACCTTCCCAGGGATTGAGGTAAGGCTAAACCTGTAGTTCCCCAGATCCTCCTCTTTGAAGATAGAAATGGTGCTTCCTTCCAGTCCTCAGGAACCTCCCCTGATCACCACAGCCTCTCAGTCATGTCAGCCAGCTCCCTCACCACCCATGAATGCATCCCATCACACCCTATGGACTTGTGTATGTCCAGTTTGTGTAAATGTTCCCCAATTTGATCCTCTTCCATTGAGGGCGAGCCTTTGTTGCTCCCGGCCTTCCATGAGTGGGACTGACATTCCTGGAAGCAGGTTTTACCAGTGACAGCCAAGGTGGTGAAGGCAAAGAATACCACAGCCATTTCAATGTCCTTTGTCACCAGGTCCCTCACCCCATTTGACAGTGAGCCATCGTTTTCCCTTGTCTGCCTTTTGCTGCTGATACACTTCTGGAAGCCCTTCGTGTCCTTCATGTCCCTCACCAGGTTCAGCCCCAGGTGGACACTGGCTTTCCAAAGCCCATCCCTGCATGCTCAGACAGGATGGCTGCAACTGACATCTAAAACAATGTTTGTGAATCTGAAGGAAGTATGATACGAAGTTAGGGTGAACCATGCTGAAAGCAAACAAAAGGAGATGGTTTTTCACTTAGCGAGTAGTTAAGCCAAAGAACTTGCCAAAATGTTGAATGTTTGGATGCTAAGGGTTTAGATGTCTCCTTTTGAAGCTTAGACATGATCAGAGAGTGCGGTATTGAGGATTATTAAATACAAACACATCTGTCTTGGGTAGTCCCTGAGCTGTGAACGTTTGGAGGCTGAGAGAATGCTTCGGTGAGTTCTCCAATATGCTTGTTCTGCTTGTGTACACATCTCCAGATGACCACTCTCAGCCTTTGTTAGAGACAGAACATTGGTCTGGGACCCTTTTTTCTTTTACCTGATGCAGTAACATCTGGCTTCTTTGTGCTTGACTGAAAGTTTGCATATCTAGGAAGCCTCTTCCAGTTCTTTGTTCCTTTTTTTTTTTTTCAAAATCGAAATAATCTCATTTCCCTGGAGTTTTGCTTTTTGACTTGTGTGTTTCCACCACTGTGGTTGAGGGTCTCTTGCCCAGTGACAGAGGCAGTCATACAGTCATGGTGTTAAGAAATCCCAGGCCCCTCCGTGCTAAATGTTGCCCATATACATCACTCAAATATGCAGAGCTGAACTTAAATTTGGCCAGTTCAGCTTTGTCAGCTGGAAGAGGAGAGGGTGGGAGGGTCGCATATCTAATCAACACCTAGCTATGCCTCCTAGACACTTCTCTGTAGATCTAAAACCTTTTTTTGCTGGTGTAGCTCATTTCTTGCAGAAACATAAATATTAAACTGCTGTGAGGGGCTTGTTCTAGGAGGGAATGTTTGCTGGCATATCTAGATCTGCGAGCTCTTTATTACGGGCAAAGAACTCAAGGCTACAGCATTAGTGAAAAGGGAATTTTAAGAATTGTTTTTTCAGGAGAATGTTCTGGGGCAAGACTTTTTTTGTTCATGCGAGTTCAAGAAATATATGAAATCTTTATGGCTACATGTAGATTCATGCCTAAGTTGAAAGTTTTGCTGCTTGTCTCACAAGCAAAAGCTATCAAGGATCCATAAGGCAACGTAAGCGTTCATGTGCATGACGACCTGGTGCTCCTGGACAACGCGATGAGATGTCTTTTTCCTCTGGTCACAACCATCTTTTCCTCTGGTCTCTCATCGTGTGAGAACACTGTATCTGTAAAAAGATTCCCAAGACCAACTGCAATGCAAATCAGGGTATGTCAAAACAAAGAAAGAAAAGTAAGGCTATTACCTTGAGCCTTCAAATACATTTTCATGTCAACTCTGAACAAAGTGATGTTTAAATAATTTTGAGGAGTCATCCCTTCCCCACTGAATTTGGCGCTGGTTTGGACCTGAGCTTCAGTTCTCATCTTCCTTTTGAAAATGTGGTTTCATTATGCTTTTAGTACCTATCAAGGGTGCTGAAACCAGGCTTTTTTTTATAGTGACTTGAAATGAAACCTGGCGCAATCCAAGCACGGCCCCCTCAGCAAAGCTGGGAGCTGTGTGTCCGCATGTCCTGCTGCTGCCCATGGGGTCCACCAGCCCCTTGGGCTTCTCCGAGGAGAGGTCTGCTCTGAGCTGCTGGGGCTTGTTCCAGCTGGAGCAGCCGCAGCCCGTCAGGTGTGGGGAGGGAGAGGCTGCCCGGGGTAAAAACCTGAATACGCAGCCAGGTTCTGAAGTGATCTCTTCCCGAGGTAAAGGCTTTCGTAGCTTCTTCACTTAACTTTGAGCCCTGCTGCCTCTCCTCTCGCATGGTTTAGCTTTGACTTTCTTCTCCTTATCTGTCACTAGAGAGTAATTGTCCCTTTCATAAAGACCTTGCTTTGACCTTGAGCAGCAGTTCCTGTGGCACCCTATGTCGTTATGAACTATATATACTGATGAAGGAGCCATGTACAGTCCTAATGTCTTCCTTGATGTTTTCTTTTTTTAATCTGTTTCAAGGAGCCCTTTCAGATGGGACAGGAAAGCTTTCCCAATTATTATAAAACTCCTTGTGAAATGCTTTTATTTGAAATACAGACTTGTATTTAGAATAGTAAGGAAAAAACACAGTCTTAGCGGGCTGAAGCAGCAATATCCGAGCTGTTAACAGTTGTTATCTGTCCTTTGGTCTGGGTCTAAATGTGAAATGGGTATCTCACTATTAAATGTGTAGCAAGCCTTTCATGCTGGGGGATGCCCACGCACACACTGCACTGGGGTGTTTTGCAGTGTGTGGTGTCTCGCAGGCGAAAGGCAGAAGTTTTTATGGCCGTACTCTTGACAGGGAGAGCTGCAACAGGATTATGTGCTGGAGAAGGACAACAGTCAGGACGTGGTTGAGGAGAGTCGAAGGAATAAAACCGAGGAGTTGTTCTCCAACAGGTACCTTCTTGTGCTTGCACCCAGTGGCAGATGTAAGCTGGCTGTGGATGCAACCAGAAATGAAGAATCGCTTTGTGAATGGAGGGGACAGTGAGGGCTCCTAGGCTCTCTGCCTTAGCTGGGCGTGTAGGAAAAGAAATGGGTGCAGAAACTGAGCTTTATTCAGCTCACAGGAGGAAAGCTACAGATCTGCCAGACGCGCAGAAAAAGGAGAAGCAAAAAAAGAGTAGATGTGTGACCCTCATTAAGGGTAATGAGCAATGCACATTCTCTAGCAGGATTAGGGTGGGAACAGGAACAGACTTGCCAAGCTCAGGTAAAATCCTATTTCTGAAAAATGAAGGTAAAAAAATAATCCTCTAATGAGGCTTGATAGGAAAAGTATGGACAAGTGTTACTGAGAATCGGGAAAAATGTTATATGGCCAAGCTGTGCAAGATGGCAGATGTTCACAAATCTTCAGTGATGAATGAGGAAAAAAAAACTGGAGTGAAGATGCTGGAGGGTATTTGAACTTGTTGTTAGCTCGCTAGTGATGTGCGGAAACAAACTTCACAACTCGCAGAGAGTTATAAAGCTGGTATGTTTATTGCGGTGCTGGGTGTGTGTGTATATATATATATATATATATATAAAACAAAATCAAACTAAACCTATAACAAAATTGAACTAAATGTTAATTTCCCACATCACTAGTGTCTGTGATCCTTGCTGATGGTGTTTGTGCCAGCGTAGCCTGGGCAGATGTGAGCCCAGTGACCACTGCGAGTGCTGCCCTTCTTGTAGCATCAAGCCCAGGGCAAGAGGTCCCAGTGTGGAGCAGGGTGCATTAGCTCTGCCCCAGTGTGGTACTAACGCACTTTGTAAAATTTTGGGCACAGTAAAATTTCCTCTCCCCAGAATATAACGTGTAGATGCTCCTGTCCATCCCCACGGCCTTCAGGACATATGTAAAACTTCTGGAAAGGAAGTGTGCGAACAAAGAAAATTTATGAGCTGGCTCAGAGACATCATGAAAAGCACGCCTGTGTGCAGAGGCAAGATGCAAAGAGGAGGAGATAAAATGCAATGAGAAAAGTCAGCAGACAAGTGAAACGCAGGGAGATGGAGAGCACTGTGGTGAGACACAAGTGGTGACTCAGGGAATGAGACTTTACAGGTACGACCAGTGCGACAACGCTCTGTGAAGCGCAGAGCAGCACCGCGCGCTCGGGGAAGCAGCGCTGCTCCCGCAAACGGCAGAGATGCAGCCGCGAGCATGGGGGGCTACCGAGACCTCCTCAGCCCGAAGCCAGAGAAAAGAAACTTGCGGCAAGCCAAGCCAACTGAAAATTGAATGGCAGCGCGATTGTAGTGTGGTAAGGACAAAGTACGTGGCATACAGGGTGTTTTGGAAAGCAAGCATGCTGGGATTACAGGTCACGCAGAAAACACAGGACTGCTTAATGCAAGTGATAGGAACCTGCCCACACTGAACTATGGACAAATTGTTTTAACGATACATATCCAAACAAAACAAATGCAAATAATTCAAAGAATAGGGAAAATGGCGTCATGGATTCACTGATTCCTTTAGGCTGAAATTTTCTTCAGTCAGCTCCCATGGGATGTCATAGCTGTACTTGGTTACCAAAAAATAAAGGCAGAGGGAAGACAATAGCACAGGGAAACTGAGATACAGCTACTGCCTTTGGGGGCACAGAGGTGAAGGTGGCAGCAGAGAATGGGGTTTTGTGCAAGTTCTCCAGGGAACTGCAGGACTTTCCCATGAAAAGCCTTCTTGACCTGAGGCCAGAGGCTTCAACAAAGAAGAGACTTCTGCTGCTGATACTGCTGATACTTTCCCCCTCTTTTCTTCCCTGAAGAAAAAGAGAACTGGTGAGTGATCTAAGATTAAAGGTGGAGTGTTGCAGTTTTGGGGCATGATGTCAGTTGTGAGAGATCAGCCTGCAAATTAGAAAAAAAAGTAAATTCAGAGCCATTACTAAAAACCCCATTATCAGAAAACCCAGAAATAATACTTGATAAACCCATGGATATTTGGCAAGTAGAGGAAGTTCCCCAGTGCATATGAAAACTTCAGCGACAGCAGGCAGTGCTCTGAGCATACTGAAAAATTAAAGCCATTGCAAGACGGAGACCTGGAGTTGTATGTCCTGCAGAGCTAAACCCCTGAGCCCCGGGGAGCTGCAACGCAAGCTACGCCGCAGCCTGGTTCTGCGGGCAGAAAAAGAGGTAGAATCTGCCACAGACTGTGTCGTTTGGCTGCAGGTTTGTGGTGTGGGCTGGCGCGGACGACTCCTGCGCAGGGGGAGCCAATGCTGCAGTGGGAGATCATCAGCCTGAAAGGAAAATTGGGCTCTTGTGGAGTTGGATGCTGTGTGCAAGCCAGTGTGAAGCTAGCAATACTGAAAGAGGTTCACCGGCAGGAGATGGTAAATAGATGAAATTCGGGGTTAGAGTTGTACATTTATCCCTGTGGAGGGAAGATGGGAGCCAAGCACTCATAACAAATGGGGAAAGTGACATTTTGAAGCACACGTTTGCTAGGATCTTAAATGGCTCTGTGCCACCCTCCGGAATCGATGGGAGTAAAACAATTGCTGCGTTTGGGGGAGGCTGAGCAGAAAGAAGATTGCTCAGCAAGGCAGTGAAAGGTATTCAGGGAACCCGCTTTTGCTCTGGTTTCCCCAGAGGCTGGAAGACATGGTCAGAAGACTCCCCACTCTGGGAAGCGAAGGGAGAAGACTCCCCGCTCTGGGAAGCGAAGGGCTCGGAGTTGGGGCAGTCCGTCCTGAGCACGTCAGGGCAAATACAGCGCTTCCATCTGCGCTTCACAGAATCACAGAATGTATGGGGTTGGAAGCGACCTCTGTGGGTCATCTAGTCCAAAAGAAGATTCCAGCCAGAAGATTTTCTGACGATGTGGTGGGACTAAGGTTTATGTGTACATGTGCTCTGGAAGCACTTAAAGTTGGAGCTGCAGCTCTGGGGAGGTTGCGTCCGTGAAAGTCTTTGACATGGAGATAATCTACCAGAAGTCCTTAGCAATGGGGGCGGTGGAGGGAATAAGCCCTGAGAAGGAGAGGAAGGGAGGAAGGTGGCTGCCTCTCACCTCTGTGCTGTGCTGGCCAGACTGCATCTAGGACCTGCACCAGCTTGAGAGCAGTTTGGTAGGACCGTCCGAGAGGTATCGCTGTCTACACCCGTAGTTTCCCACTGGTAAATCTGCCCTGCAGCACTAGTACAAGTTCCTTGCATTGAAGTCTTCTCTGTTTCTTTTATTTAGCCCGCTTCGAATTGTCAAGCTTCTTATTACCTCTGCGCTGAGCACAGAGCAGCCGAGCGAGGGGACCGCAGCCGGTGCTTCCAGCCGGCTCGGGGATCGTGGGCACCAGTTGCAGGCGAGCCCGGGTTTGTGACTTGGCTTTGTCAACCCCACGGTCGTGTCCTGGTCACCAGTGGACTGCTGTCTGCGGAGCCGAGGCATACGGCTCGTGGCTGGGACAGCTCTCCAGCGAGCTGCAGGGTGGTCAAGCCCAGCGCTACATCACTTGGGTGTGCGGGGAATTTTGCCTCTAGCTCCAGCCAGCGTTTACCAGTCCTGTTAAACCTGAATAACCACAATCCGAGGCTCTTGCTTCAAAACCTTCAGGTGAAAACCAGGGTTCCCAAAGCTTTAGTGAAGTAAATTTCTCTCTTCAGAACACCGCTTACGAACTAGGATATTTTTTTTCTTTTAGGAAAAAGATGGATTTATGGATTATAGTTGCCAGTGTTAGTGTCTACTCTTAATTCTTTGTACTTTCACATGCTTTCCGCTGCAGATACTGAAAAGCTTGTGTGAAGGGTGTAGTGACCCATACTGGCTCCCAGGGCTCTTGCAGGGAGGTTTCAGTACGCAGAGCTCCCCACGCCATCAGCCAGTGACTGCTAGGTTACAGCTGCATTAAAAGCCATGTTTCTTTAGCTAAAGTTAAACTTTGAAATCTATTTAATTACACTCGTGTGAAGCCGTTTGTGGGTGCTCTTCTGTGTGCGTTGAGATCTGCATTGCACTGGTTTTTCTTTTGGGAAGCTGAATCTGTTTAAGAGTATCCCCGTAGGTTTGCAACTGGTCTCAATGAACAGAATCAAAACCAGGTTTTGCTTAACTCGCTGCAAGTTCTAATGCAAACAGGGCCTCGGTGAAACTGAAAATCCCCTTGATTCTGGTGGAGCGTTTCTCTCCCCTGTGACACCCGCATGTTTTCGTGTGTTCAAACGCACTGCGAACCAGTCTGCAGGTTCTCCAGTATCCAATCTTTTCCTGAAACAAGCAACCTACTTCGAGTTCAGCAGCCTCTCCCCTGCCCCTGACTGGCTCTTGTGCTTCCAATCAGGCACAGAGGAAACATTTAAACACGCAGCCCCTCGCCTTTGCCTCCCTGGCTCTGCTCAGAGCAGGAATCAGCCATGCAACTCAGCCCAGGTAAGGCCACACTTCACAATCCCCGTTGCGGCAATGTTACGTTTAACAGATTTTCCCCCTCGAAGTGCCTTGATTTACTCTTTGCTTCCTTGCTGCACACAAAGAGGGGGAGAGAGTAGGACCCTCCCATGCCCCGGGAAGGCAGAGGCACGGTGAGAGTGACTTGCCACCAAGAGCTGACAGCGGCAGCTTTCCCTGGCTGAGAGCTGAGGGCTGGGATGGGAGAGGCTGGCGGCTGGGATGGGAAGGCTGTCAGGGGCTGTTGAACCAGCCCAGGTCCTTGTCCCGCTTCCTCACAAGACGGGTGCGGATGCTCGGGGCATGCGACAGCCCTCCAGCTCACCCTCTTCGGCAACTGGACGCTGTTTTCGCTGGGCAGCATAAATGGCAGCGTGTAAGGCAGTATCAGGTTTGCCACCGATGAACTGAGCCCTCGCAGCAAGTGCGGGAGGGCAAGCACGTCCTAAAAATCCTCTTCTTTTCCCATGCTGTGAAATTACCCTGATGCCTGAGTGCAATTTTCTGGCTGTTCCCCATTCCCATGAATTACTCCACATGGCATGCTGGATCCTTAGCTGCAGGACAGTTTTTCCAGTTGTTTGTTTTGAAAGCTCTTAAGAGCAATATACTATCAGCTGAGGCTTCTAATTAACTCTGAATAGCTAGTCTGCTGCCACTCAAGTATAATTCTCATTAGCATCTCAGCTAACAAGCTTCAGTGTTTGCCCTCCTAATTAGCTTCTAGTTAGAAGTCTTCCCCTACCCTAAGATGTGCTGTTGTTAATTGCAGTTCCAATTGCTTTTACAGCAAACTCCTGAGAGACTGCTGAAACTGCTGAGTTATGTAGCCTGATAGAGATCAATATCTGGGATACTTACAGCTGCGGGTTCTTTATTCTCCTGAAAGTGTGTGCCTATACGGCATCTTCATGCAAAGAGGAGGGGAGGCAGAGCTGCAGCCTTTGAAATGAATGAGGAAATATTTTGCCTTTTAAACAGGTGGTACGAGCTCAGAAGGAGCCTGCTTAAAGCAAAGCACAACTTTCACAGCTAATGCTGATTACACGGCTTTCCAGGTTGTTGTTTTTCTTCCTCCATGCAGCTGTCCACACAACGGCTGATTTTCTGTGCCCACAGGTTTCTGAGGGTTCATGAGTGCCCTGCAAAGTGCCCCACTGATGCTGGGTTTAAAAAGCAACTGCATTTGTCTGTTGCCCGGACAGAGCACGTGTCAGGTTAACTGTTCCTTCTGGGCTGCTGGCTCGGGAGGGTATTTCTGTGGAATGCTCTTAGCATGGTTTAATGTATGCCTTGCGAGCTGGATTAACCCCTTGGTGCCTACAGCTCGGGAGTCCTTGGGGCCCCGTTAGTCTCGGTGGGCTGGAGCTGCGGTGGCCGTGCAGAGCGGGCCCATCGAGCGAGCCGGGGAGGGCACGCGGTTGGCTCTAGAGCAGAAGGGAGCGTGCCGGGGGAGAAAGGTGAGCCTTACAAGTGTCGCAAAATATGCTGAGTTGTCAAGCGCTTGCCCCATGGGTGTAAATCCATTCTGTGCGGATTTTCAAATCGCCCATTTGCTTCTTGGAGAGAAGGAACCTTGCTCAGCTTGTGAAGCTTACCAGTGGCTTCTCCCTCTGGACGTGGCCAGAGTCCTCCTGTCACCGCTCCCTGAACTGAAACCTGTTTTTTGCTGAGGGTTCTGAAATTGGTTTAATGAGTCAGATCCCATGCATCCTACTGCTCTGGGTAGGAGAAGAGGGCAGCACTGAAAACGAATACTGAATTTTAACTTAGGATGCCTGGATCACTCTACCTTTATTTTATAACTGCTTCCTGCCTTTCTTTTTCTAAATTGAGGGGTAAGATCTTGATGTTACCAATGCAAATGAACTTTGAAGATAAAGATGAGTCCTTCATATTTGTCTTAGGAAAACTACTATAATCCTGTGATGCATTATCATGCTGCAACTGAAGGCTCTGGTTCTAGAGGACCCATGCAGGAGTGCCCCTGCCGCTGAGCAGAGTCCCCATAGAGCAACGTGTAGGTGGAAGGAGGTGCCCAGTCAGATCCAGTTGTAGTATCAGGCTTTTAGGAAGGGAGAAATTCTGGTAATGAATACGCTTTGGTTCATAACCCATTGAAAAAAATGGAATTTAAACATGGCCTGCTCACACTGATAGCAATAGATTTAATTAGTCACAGATCTTACAGATGTGATTGCTTTAGAAAAATGCATAAGCACTTAGCTGGACATAAGGTAACTGGGCAAGTTGAAAGGGTGGGAGTGTGTTTACACAATGTTGTGTATATGTCTGGTTCTGTTCATGTAAGATTTAATCTTTTGGTTACAAATTATTCATTAGCATTTTTTTAGCTGTAAAAAAAAATAAATCAGAATTTAGAACATAGCCCTTGATGAGAAGCTGATTTTCTTGATTTGACTGCCTATATCCAATTAATGTGATGGAAAATAGGAGTAATGACGGTGAGTAAACCTCAGTGTTTGAATCTACTTCAGTTACACATCAGAGAGGCGTATTTAAATGAATTGTTTAACCTCTTTTATCTGCAAAACTGGATTCCAAATCACAAATACACCATTTACTGTGTTGTACTTTAGATACAGATGGCAACGTAAAGTGAAGCACACTCAAATGATAAAACTTTTTTAGAAGCTTTAAAGTAAAAGGGTTTGGGGAAAGGGAAAAAAAACCCAAAGATTTAAAGTGAGGGATCTGTAGTCTAAGTATTATATACAGATTAAGGCAGAGAATTAATCAAAGGTAGCAGAAAGAACAATTCAGAACAAAGGGTTCTGATGTACAACACAGCAAGACACAAAACACTTAAGTGAAAGTCCAGCTACTGAGGGACTTTGCCCTCAGGAAAAAAACCCCCAAAACCCAAAATAACCCTTTCGGATCAAAATTGTGCAGATTCTACCAACATATTAGTGTGAGCCATCACACATGAATTTGTATGTCCCGCAATGCAAAGGAGGTGTTGACTGTTTTATCCATTTGCTATAATAATATATTTCCTCCCTCTTAGAAGGTCCAATTTGTGAGGACTTCAGTGCTCTTAGTGTCAGGAGGTGGGGGGAACCTCCAAAGACCGGAGCTTGGGCTGTAACAATTATACTGCCCTTGCAAACTGTTGAATGGATAAAGCTAAGTCTCGGGGGCTTCTCGTGATCTCTATCCTCTTTAGCATGGTTTGCCCTAAGCATTTTTGTCATCAAACCAGTTTATATCCTGCTGGCTTTTTGCCAAATTTGTCACATAAAGTATTTTTCTTGATGTGATTGTAAGCTAAATTGGTGTCATGATCTTTTTGTTAAGGCAAGCAATAAATTATATTCTGGGATAGAAAAATGGTGATAAAGTACCAAATATGCTGACAGCGTAGAAAGAATAATGTTGTAATAACTCATAAACATACTGACTGAGTAGGTTCCTCTGTAGATCAGGTAGAGCCTTGACTCTGTTTGGTTCAGTAAATGCTCATGAGGTTTTCTGAGTCTGAAATGGGCAAGGATCTTGTAACCCTAATTCTTTCTTCAGATAAGACTATGATCCAGGCCAGTTCTTACAGCGGAACAGTCTTTCTGCATAGATCGCTTGAGAGGGCATCCCCTTAATTATTTATACGACACATACCAGGTGTGCTGATAATGAAATTTCCCCTGAGGCTCCAGAAGGAAATGAAATCCTAATAAACGTGTGAGATAGTGGAACAATGCTAGAATCTCCTGGATGAAAATCAGTCATCCGAGTCAGTGATCCTCCTTACCGTGGTTTTTGGAAAACATTACAGAAGCTAATCTTCTTAGACTTGTCATCCAAACTGTCCTGGAGGTGTGAAGAAACTGCCCTTCCAGGGAACTTCAGTGCTTTTGCGGGAAACAAAGAAAGAATAAGGCTAGGGGAATACATTTCTTATCTCAGAGAGATGTGGAGGTGGCAGTGCTGATATCGGTGTTGACTGTGTTCATAATTAGTATTACTGCACAGTGATGACTGAAACACGGTCCTGAAACAGTCTGCAAAACTCTCCTTATCAAAAAGCTGGCTGAGAAAATCAGAGGCCTCTGTTTTGGAAATACGGGCTGCTCTTGTCTTGGCAAGCGGAGCAATTTCATTTGGAAGAGAAATTTGTATATGTTGGAGGCACTTGTCAAGAGTGCATTCAGTGAAGTACAAGGCAAGAAAGGGCCTTTCTCCGCAGAAATAAATGGAGAAATAGCAGCGACACTGAACAGAGGATCAGAAATGAAGGAGAAAGACCTTGATGTGGGAGACAACAGAGAAAGCAATGTATGGATGTGGAACAACTTAAAGTAATGGGAAAAAGACAGCACTGGTTTTAACCCAGAGCCATGCGTAGTGACCAGGACAAACTCAGTATTCTTGTCCCTGTGCAAACAAAAAAATCTCGGTGAGGTGGAATACATAAATACAAGAATGATTCTTACAATGTTGTGGTTCAAAGGAAGAGCTAAAGAGTAAGTTACTTGCGGAGAACATGCAGCCAGTGAGAAGGCATTATAATGCAAGCACAAGGAAGTGTGTGTGTCTCTTCTCTCAAAAGGTTTGAGCAGAACGCTCTGAAAAGCTGGTATTGTTCCATGGAAGAGCAGAGAGATGTTAGAATTAAAAAGACATCTTTCAGAAAGTGAAGGTCATGTTTGAACAGAGACAATAGAAAAAAAGCATGGATTCCAGTTAAATAAGGCAAGCTAAACAAGGCAGGTAAAATCAATTTTGAGGAACAACTTGCTAAACTCAAAGAAACAATGAGAAAACCCCTTCAAACACATGAAGAATAGGAAGCCTGTCCGTCAGCAGGCTTGATAGGTGATTGCAGTGCAATAAGAACACTCAAAGTACATAGGGCTGTTACAGAAAGGCTAAATAAATCTTTGCTTTGCTGTTCATTACAAAGGATCTCAGGGAGCTTTCTCTTCTGGAGCATTTTGGTAGCTGAAAGAGTGTAAAGAGCTGTTTTAAATTGAAGTGTCAGCAGAACAGGTTTAGAACAATTGGATAAAAAGCAGAATACTATTGATAAAAATAGGTGGTAGCCATGGTAGCCACCCAAGAGTCCCAAATGTGGAGTTGTTGAATTAATTGTTTTGTCTGATATGAATTAGATAATTGCTGTGGCAAGCGAAGGTGGCAAGTGTAATTGATGTTTAAAGGGCTATGTACGCTGGTAAATCTAGCCTTCCTTGGGCAAATTTATGGAAACTCAAATGAAAACTTGGATTCATAAGGGAAAGCGCTCCTGTAGTGTTGAACTGATTATGGCTTTATTCAGTTAAAGGTAATAACACAGGAACAGAATCATCAGTTTTCCTGTTGCAGGAAAGTCACCAGGCTACAGGAGTCTCTGTTAGCATCTCTACTGTTAAACTGTCTACTAATGGAAAAAAAGAGAGATGACAAACTTTACATATAAGAAATTTTCAAGGTAGTTGAAATTAAAACTGGCTGTGAGTATTCTTCTCCATTTTCTGACTCAGCCTAGACAACTGCAAAGTAATGCATAAGGGAAAAGAACTGTACCTATGCATCCACAGAGATGTAACTGTTCAGGAAAAATATCTTGGTATAACTTTTAATAGTTTTTGGAAAATAGCAGCTCAATCCTTAGCAGTGCTCAAGATGATAAATAAGATGTTAAAGACTTTACAGACAACTTAAAATTTAAAAAATCTAATTTAGATGTGCATGTAAATTCACAATATGCTCAAGTGTTGTGTAGTGTGGTAACTGTCTTGAATACAGTAGAAGCAGACATGGTAAACAGAAAATCTGCCATAACTATAATACATACAGAATGGTTTCTGTGCCAAGAGAACTTAAACATAGGCTTGGAAAGGACCCCTGGGGTCACCATGTTCAGTCCTCTCCTACTGCTGGCACCATGGCATAGGGCTTTTTAATGTATTTCTCAAATGCTGCCAGAAAATTCTCTGGTCTCTGATTGGAATGCACTAAGCTTGTTCAGCTCTGTTCACATTGCAGTAGGTAGCTGTCCTACTCCTGGTCATTCCATCTTTTCCCCTTATTCAGCAGTGGTGTTCGTGCTGAAGACCGAGCTGTAGATTCCAAAACGAAAGCTGGTAGGACTGCACTGTGTATTGGCATGTGGTATAATTAGTTTTTTGGATATTTAATGACATAATGTGATAGTGCAAGCAGGATTGACCAGCATTGTTCCCCAAATGACAAAAGCAATGTTCGACTTTGTAACGCTCCCACACCATCGCAAATACTGAAAAAATGGCTGTAGCGAGAGTGGAGGCCCAGCTGTATGGTATTTCTCCTCCAGGCTGGAAGGACCACAAGTGGTGCTTGTGCCCTTACGCTCAGACTTACCAAAACGTAGGATCCTCTCTTATTTTTTTTTTTTTAGAACAAAAAAAGAACTCCAAGGAGTTTAATCTCTGTACACCTTTGTACTTTTCCCTGACAGAAGCCTCCCAAACGCTTTCTGCTGCTCTGGCTACAGGCTATCAGATTCCACCAGCAGGCTTCTTCAGGGCTGTGGGAGGCCAGAGAGGGGGTTGTATGCCTTGGCAGAAATTTTAAAATTACCACCTTGTTAAGGTGAGTGGGAAATTCTGTCTAAAAATCATCGGCGTGGAATGACACAGAATTCTAGCTGTAATTTTCTTATCTTGTGGGAGGAGGTTTTGGGGCACTTGTTAGCTTTTCATGCTGTTGAATAAAGTAATGACTATGTTGCTGAGATGAGTCTGAAATCTAAATCAAAATCTTGTGCCAGACTTTCTTTTCCAAATGGACATGAAACAAATTCTGCAGCTCTTGCACAAATCTACCGAACAAAATTATCTTGGCAAATGTTTAAAATTAATTGCAAATATTTCCATTCACTCAGCCTACTCAGCCATCCTTATTTAGAGGGATACCTCCTCTAAATACCTCCTGTTTTGTCAAAAAGTGTCACTTTTCTACCACATAGCTCCTATTTTTATGGTTAGTGTATTTCAGTGAGAGTAATATGTACTTACTTGTAAAGTCAAAAGACTTATTTGCAGCTTCCAAATAGTGCTACTCATCCTTCAACGTCTTTCAAATAGTCCTTTAAAGAATTGGAAGAAACTACAAAATTGAAGAAAATCAGGCTCACAGTATTTAAAACCACATGTATATACTTGCTCTTTAATTACAAACATGCTCTTTTCTAAGAATTAAATATAGAGCTAGCTGTTACTTACTTTATTGGGTTGGCTTGTGATAAAAACACATTGGCTAACAGCTACTTTTAAAATTCCTGTAAGAAACTCCTTTAGTTACATTTTTGCAGTTAAACTCTTATAGTCTGATGGATGAAGAAGGTGCAGGAACCTAGACTAGACACACAATAGTACAACTACAGAAACTTTCTGCAGCCTCTTGGACTACAGAGCATTTTATGATCTGCTTAACAGTCAAGAAGCCCAAACTATTTTTAACCTCAGCTTAAACAAACACTTAAATACTCAAGGTAAAAGCACTTTGGTGATAAAAGAGTTTCTAGTTTGACATTTTAACCCTTAGGTAATAGGTTAGGACTTCGAACGGTGGAACTGATACGTCTCTGGTGATTTCAAGAGGGTTTGTTTGCAGGATTTTGTTCTCTCCCTGATACTTGTCCCTTAAATTCTTTGCAGTGATATCTGCTTCAGCTCCTGGGTGCCCTTCTCCTGTCCCTGCTCTCACGCTGCATCCCGCCAGCAGCTCCCACACTCTGCAAGTTCCAGACCTGGCCGGGGGAGTCAAACCTGCCCCTGTTGCCGAGGCTTCGGCTCACAGCCTTGTGCTCGCTGCTTAAGATACAAATGATTGGCGCGGTGGTTTTCATGTAATAACTTAATGGTTATAATATTCATCTCAGAAGTGGTGGAACTTGGGTTTGGGTCCTGCTTCTCCCAAGGGATATTCAAATCCACCTGTCCCTTCCCAGGCTGTAGGCAACCACTCAGCCCTTCCTATTTAAGTTGTGCCATGGAGTGGAGAAGGATTCGCAGAGCTGGAGTGGAGAAGCAAGTGGGAGCCTGACTGTGGCCTACTGGTTGGGACCTCCCCTGAAGGGAGGTGGGGAGAAGCTCTCTGGCGGTGTGCCCAAGGCTGCTTACTACACGCTTTGCATTAAAACATCCCTGGATAAAAATCAAAACCAGCCCTGGAGGCAGAGTCCAAGCCCAGCACCTCTCTCCACAGGGAGAGGTTGCAACCGCCATGCCCTGGCGACGGGTGCTCTTCCCGTGCCACCTCAACCACACCCTCTTCCTCCAGCCACGTCTTTAAATGGGAGTCGGAGCGGCTGCTCCCTCGTGCCGATGCCAGAGCCGCGCTGAAGAGCGCTGGCTGTGCTCACGACTTCCCAGTCCCAGGTGGGCTTTCACAGGCGTAAGTGCTAAGAAGTTCAGCTCAGCCAAAATGGTGGGATCGCAGCACGGAGGAGGAAAAACTTGAGGTACCCAAATACCTTCTTTTGGTGAAAAAAATGGGTTCCTGTGGACTGATAGGCACCTAATCAGTTATCTTCTTGGAGAAGCAGAGAAGTCATAGCTAATCTAGGTCTGCATCTTCCGCTTGGAAATAATTTCCCATTGCGATACCCTTTAGGTACCTCTGTGGGTTGAGACCCTTGCCTTAAAAGAATTGACAGTATGTTTCATTTAGAGATGTGACTGAAGGATGTGCAAGGCTGACTTTAGCTCTGCAGCGTCCAATTCTCTTTCTGAAAATTACTTCAGTTTCACAGTTTTTTAGAAGCTTTTTAAATTTTTTCTCTTGCTATCTCTGCGTTCTCATTGTGTAAAATAGAGATAACAATACCTTCAGGACTCACCATGTTTTAAAAAAGATTTGCGATCCTCTGAAGGACAGCACGCTTAGCATTGAGCATTAACTCACTAATGGAAGAGTTTGGCAGATGAGAGAAAAGTAGTGAAAAAATGCGTCCGCTGGTGGCCTGGTTGAGGGTGGGATGTCTTTTAAAGAGACATCTTTTGCTGGCAGCAGTAAGATATGTGGATGAGTATGTTTGTTGTATTCTTTTGGCTTAAAGTGAGTAGCTTTCAGCACAAAGGAATGAGGTTGTTGAAGGCTTATGGGCCAATTCAGGTCATTTATGATGGGATAGTGTAGCACAGGGAATATATTTGTCTGGGCTATTTGAAAGGCTAGAATTTGCAAACTAAACCAAACCCACCTCATCTAGACCTTTGCAAGATAACCCTGGCTAAGCACGGCTGACCTTCCTCCTCAATTGCTCTGAAACATTTCCTTGCTCCCCTCCCCACACGATGCACTGTTCTGCCAAACTCTTTCTCCTCCAGACACGAAGTTCTGCTCCGGATCGGTGATCTGCTGCGAGGACGCCTGCATTGATTTCAAGGCTCATGGAGGATCTTCTGTTCCTAGGACAGCAGGTACCGAAGGTTTTCTTCCACACCATAAAACCCCCAAAGCTATGAAGGTGTGGGTTTGTGTTTTGAGTTTGTGCCTTCCTTCTGCTCCACCTCTGAGAAGTGGGGTGAGGGAACAGGGCCGAGTGTTTCAGGGCTGCGATTTCTGAGTGTGGAGGAGTTGCTGTGTTGTCTTCTCTTCAACCAGACAAGGTCACGTTGGTCACTATTTCAGTCCTTTGTAAGGAGTTGCTTCACAGGTTTGTACCTTGCAGATAGAAGAGTCCACGTTCTAATACCTGCTTTCCATGGTGATCGATGATTTGGGTTTTTACAGGGTTTGGCTGATCAATATTTTGCCCTTGAACCCATTTGCTTTCTCCTGATGCACCAGTTCTGAGGCTGCTGTGTGACTGGACCATTTCGGAGATGTTAGCTAGTAGACTGGGAGGGGTGTATTTTAAAATGTGTTGACTTTTAAGATTTCTTCGTAGCTTTGAGAATCCAACAACTTTTTGTGTCTCATGGTGGGCTTGCCTTCTTACAATTTCCTATTGAACTGGCAGTCAGTCTCATCGTCTCCCCAAGCTTTTACATGCAGAACTACTGATGAGAATATTGCTTAAAGAAAGACAAAATAATTTCTGGGTTTGGTGATTCTTCTGTAAAACTACAGCACATCCAAGCATGTTTTTGCTTTTGTTTGTGGCATCCAAGCATGTTTTTGCTATTTAGCAGTCTCGGATTTGTCCTGAGTTGGTGCGGAGTCTGTAGAGACATGAAATGCACTTCGAAATTTTTGGAGGGAAAAATACAATGCTTTTCTACTTCCTGAGGGTTATTCTGCACGTAGTGAGGTTTCCCTGGGCTCTGCTGAGGCGATGGCCTGGTCTTCCTTCAGCTGTTCTTTTCTCTCCTCATCCAAGACTTATGCTGGAGAAGTTGCTGTTACAAATCAGCCAGATAAAATAATGCTTCTGTGTGTGTATATATATGAAAAGATATAAAAAGTGTGTGTGTGTGCATATAAATAAAATAGGCAGTGGCACAGATGTTGGCTCTCTGACAATAATTAACAGAGTCAAATGTAAACAAAAACCTTATTCACAAGATTTATGTTTTTACTGTGGTTTCATACAGAATTGAGCTTTTGGGAATGAAAGAGAGAGTTGGTTTTGACCATTTCCGAGTGCACTGCAGTCTTATGTTAATAATCTAAAACAAAGCTGATCTTGCTTTCCCATATTGTAGCATGTCAGAAGTAGTGGGAAGCATCTAAATTACCTTAAAGTGAGAGGGAATTCGGAAAATTTGACTGATAATTCACATCACCTGCAATGTTTTAAATACTTAGACAGGAACTTGCATGTGATGCCTGCCTGAAGGAGTTCTAATCTGTAAGATAAAAACAACATAAGGAGGCAGAGTAGAATAGAGCACCATAATGTTTCTAAAACATTTACAGTAATTAGATGTATAAAATACTCCCCAAATATTCCCAGTAGTTGTGGTGATGAGCGTTCAGGATTCTCTTTTGTCCTTACAGCAGCAGAAACCTGAAAATGTGTATTTCTGTCAAAGCAAACACTAGTAAGGATATATCTGATCCTGCTTTTGGGACCATGGATTTTATTACTGAGTGAAGCGTCTGATCCTGACATTCCAGGGGGTATTTTCTGTTGCTTCAAAACCTTTCTGGACCTTTCTTTCAGCTTTCATCTCTGGTTAAACGACTCCTTAACCCTGCAAAGCACTGCAGAAAAGGCACATTAGTTTTTTTGTCTGGGGGTCTGCCATGACCCAGCATTGCAGCTTTTACCCAGAGGCTGGTGGAAGTCTGGATGTCAGTTGTCGTTATCTGATAGCCACGTACAATACCCAGAGAAGCGCCGCGCAGATCAGAGGTCAGGGATGGAGCTGCAGATCAGTCGATGAAAGAATTTGGTTATTGTGGAAGCAGGTTAAAGCAGGGATCAACATGAGTTATGGTAGCTGGGTTTTGGCTGGGCGTCATGGTATTCTTAAGATTTCAGGAGGCAGAGAAGATCAGAGAGTTCGTCAGGAATATATCATGTAATGTCAAACATCTCTTGTCAGACTTGTTCCTTTGTTTTCAGTAAGGTGGGATGATATTTTGGAAAATATCTGCTATTACGGTTTTGCTAGATTGGTTCTTACGGCCAGAAGAAATGGATAAGGGTCTGTCTTGTCCCATTTACTGAGGACGTCCCAAGTCCTCACTTCGCAGGTGTGTGTTGGGTTGTCCAGCCACTCCAGCTCATGTGTTCAGTGGTCCTGCCAGATCAGCACTTCACTGAAGTTCTCCATAATGTATTCACAAAAGTGATAAAACACTCCATAAGAGGCCTCAAGGAATGATTAGTTTAATCTTCAATTAGTTCCCGCTGAGACTTGATGAGGAATCATTTGAAAAAGTGCGCATGAGCTTTAACATAATCTGCCTGTCCAGTAGTCATGAAGCATAGTGTGCAGGGAGGAAGGATGTTGCAAATGGAGAAGACCATGGTGTTAGGACTGACTATTTTAGACTTCTGCCTGTGATGTGTTTTTTGGTCTGCTTGAGTGGCTCCAGCCACTGTGATATTGCTATGGGGCATTAAAGACAACGCGGGGGAAGAGTCAGCGCAAACGGGATGTTCAAGCACGTAATCCATCACTGTTGGGTTAAAGTTTCAGTACATTAGGGGAGAAGAATATTTTCATTTATTTGGCTAGTGAGGTGCTGGCAAGAAGCAGTCATACTTGTTCTGTGCTTGGTTGGGAAGGTTCGTGGGTCAGGCAGTTCAGCTCTTTAAATCCCCAGTAAAATAGGAGCTAAAGCCAGTGCAAGCAGTTTTTACAATACCCTTTTACAGTTAGGGTGAGTGAGGTGCGAGGAGGACTGACTTCTTTAAGTCCTTTGGGGTTGGCCGATTGCCGCTAGTAAACAGTTGCACAAGAGTGCCTCCCCTGGGAAACGCACTGTTGCTTTCTGTTTGCACAGTGAATGAAAAGCACTGGCCGCTTTCATTAAAGAGAATGAGATACTGTGTGGTGAGCTGGCTTGGTTTTTTGTAAATTGTTTAGTCTTGTATCTCTGCAATCAGATGGTGGTTCCTTGTTGCTTTGTTTAGAAGGTCTCTGGTCTTTACAGTCGTTGAAGCTCTTTTATATAACCCAAAAAAATCCCAACCGTCTGAGCAACTGAAGATCTGCTTAGAACATGGGGATCCAAAAGCGCTCCTTCTGGAAGTGCAGAAATCTGTCAATTGAATGTTTAGGGATGAAACAAAAGAAGAATTTTCTAGTGCCATTCATACCTGCCACAGACTCCCTTTGGACAGCTTGTCTGTACTCGCATCTTCATGCTGGAAGTCTCCTACATCTGTGTGGTTTTAGGTTCCATACATTATCTGTCCAAATCCCCCCTCAAACATCTGGGTTAAGTTTCTTCCTTATGTTGGGTATGCCCAGGCCCTTGTGGAGCTTGGCTGGGAACGGGCAGGCTCTGCAGGACTGAAAATCAGGGCTGCAGCTCTGCAGTTTGGTTACTCTTCAAAATAAGCTTTGCTCACCTACTGGAAGCGGCTTTGCTGCCAAAAAAGTGTCATCTGAGTGCTCACTAATCTGCTATAGGCAAATGGAGTCCAGTTAATCCATAATTTGAACTAATCTTGTTGATTGGACTTGTGTGCCCTACTCAGCAGAGGAGTGGATGGCGGCAGGCACGCTGTCGCTCCTTTCAGTAGTATTAGCTTTGCTTGCCTCCAAATCCGTGTCAGGGGAAGTTCAGACTGGACATTAGGAAAAGGCTCTTCACTGAGAGGGTGGTCGGTCACTGGAACCAGCTACCCAGGGAAGCGGTCACTGCACCAAGCCTGTCAGAGTTCAAGGAGCACCCAGATGATGCTCTTAGTCATATGGTTTAGTTTTAGGTAGTCCTGGGAGGAGCAGGGAGTTGGACTTGATGATACTTATGGATCCCTTCCAACTTGAGATATTCTATGACTCTATGAATACACACGTTGCAGTGGGTATTTACAAGCAAGCAAGTCATGCTGCTTTTCCCTGCATGGACCTACAGAGCTTCGGGGCACATCCTCTGGTTTACAACACTGCATGCCATGTTGAATGAAAAGCACCAGGGAGGATTTTAAAATCATTCGTGGTGTTGGACAGCTGATGTTGGACGTGGAAAATTTTGCATCCAGAGGTGGCTTGCGGGTGTGCTTTAGTTCAGGAGAACTTACAAAAGAAGGCAGATGGACTTCCTTGGGCTGGCCAGAATGCTCCTGGGTGTGAGGGCTAGAAAATGTCTTCGATCTGTGGGCTGAGGAGCTTGCCGGCAGCGTTTCACTGAGGCTGATGGAGGAAGCAAATACACACTTTTAGTGATAGCCAAAATAATAGAAGATTGTTCAGATAATGCTCAGATCGGAGGAGCACGCTCAGGCTGGAATATAAACTGAACTCTGGTGTCTGGAGTGGAGTCATGTCTGATAAACAGCAGAGCCATGGAGAGGAGAAAAGCAGCTGGAAAAAGCCAGGAGTTAATGAGGAACATAAAAGCGGTTGCACAGAGGCTTACCGTGAAGGCCGTGAGAGGAGACGCAGTATTCCTGGGGAGAAGGCTGGCTGGAGGGGCACGCTTGGATGTGAGAGGGGGAGATGACCCCTCCTGGCTGTCCCTGGGACGTTCAGGGAGCAAGACTGTGCATGCTGGAAACCAAAAACTATCACAAGACCCCAAATACTGACAAACCACTTTGTGTTAAAAGGAGCAACTTCATACACGTATCGCAACAAACCTTCCTTGTGCCGAGATGGGTAATGAATCCTCCTGCCTATCACGAGCTGTGAGAGCTAATGCTTAAATTCCCAGTACTGTGTTTGTCTTGGAGCTGCGACTCAGTGTCCCGGTAGCTTGCTGCTTGCGTAGATCATCTGCACAAAGGCAGAAGTCACACTTTCGGAGGAAGCATTTGGAAATGTGGACCATGCAGGACTTCACAGTCCATGTGGCTGCACAGTCTCCGTGAGACGACATGGATGCCTGTGCTGCTACTGGAAACCCTGGTGTGTTTTCACTGGGGACCGCAGCTTTTTCATGTAGCTCTGACCAGGTACTAAACTTCCCTGAAACACTTTGAGCACGGCACTGGGAATAAAGTCGGGACCAACGGCAGCCTGCTGTGTGATGCTTCCAGCTGGGTCCCTTGAAAGCCGTGCGCGTTTCTGATGGAAGGACACAGAGATGCTGTGGGATGCCTGACATCCCTGCAGCCTGTCCCAGAAACGACAGCTACATCCTGTAAGGTCTCAATGTCCTTTAGCCACTGCCTACACAGATGAGCTCTTTGGCTCTTGCAGCAGGGCTGGTGAATTTGGTTTTACTTATCTTCTTGGCAGCTCTTGGATCAGGCAGTCTTTTACGAGTACTGTCCGAACTTTATAGGTTGCAACACTTGTCTCGGATTTCCATTCCCGAGGCGGCCTCACATTAATACCCAAAACACCATTTACACTTTGCTATTTAAATCTTTCATGAACTGATATGAGAATCTCCTGTGCCCTAAATATTTTATCGGAAATATATATATATTTAATCTTGTAAATTTTTCTCTGTGGGGCTGGAGAGCTGAGCGTACCCTTGTGAGGGGAAAATCCTGCAGCTGGGGGTAGTCCAGGGTCTCTGAGCAGCAGCATGGAAGAAGAGTTGGAGAAGCTCCTGCCTTTCTGCACTTGGCAGACATCTTTGATCTTTAAAGCTTTTTATTTTCAAAACCCGTGGGTGGTTAAACCGCAGAACAGCAGGACCTAATCCCACCGCTGTCCCCCACCGAGACGAGCCGGTGCGAGGCATTGCCCGGCCGCGCTGGGGTGATTGCTGGGCTCACCTGGAGCGTGGCTGCGGGCGGAGGGCAGGGTACGGCGAGGGACCGGAGCCTCCCCGCATCCATCGCCGGCCTTGGTGGGGAGTCGGGGAGAGGCAGCGTGGGGATGCAAACAGCTGCTGGGTGGATGCAGCCGGCTGCCAAGCTAGTAGCGAGCGCCGAGCAGCGAGCCTCGGCTTCTGGTAGGGAATTGCCAGCGACTTGCACTGCAGTTTCTCTGAGGTTGCTGGAAAAGGGCCCAAACCGCTCTCCTTGCTGGAAGAACGGCAAGCTAGAACCCATTTGTTCAACACTGCTCTAATGCTTGCTACCACAATGGTGCAAAAACTTGCTTAGCTGGAGCCCTGCACCAATGCCAAGCTCCCTCTTGTCTGCTGAATTCGGGGGATGGCTTCTCGCTAACGGATCAATGAATCGATAGCCTCCTTCAAGCATTTATTTAAATATCGCTACTTTTTACGCTGCTGTTGGCAAGGGATGGCACCAGCAATATTAATTCTTGCTGGGTCAGAAACAATGCTGCGTACAGCCGCAGCACCACCATGACCACACCAGCTGCTGTCATCTGGTTTTTCCACCACACTCAAACCAGCTGCCGCCACCTGGTTTTTGCTGACACAGCATTTTTCTCCTGCCCTGCTGAGTCGTGGCAATGACACTCAGGCACAGGGCAGACTTCTGTGCAACAGGGATTATTTTTCTTCTTTCGTGATACATCTCAGGTCCAAACTGGATTAAATCATGGTCTACATCTAAAGTGAACTGTTTCGAACAGGTTCTCAGAGGAATTTTCTTCTGAAATAGAAATATTTGCATGGCATTTTAGGAGCAGTTTTTAATGAACTAGACACTCTCTAGCATGTAGCTTGCTAGAATGTGCTAAAAAGCAAACATGGCAGGACTTATTGACTAACCCCTTTAAGTAAGAAGGGCCAAAATAATTTCTTTCAAGTGGGATTTGGGAAACCGTTCATTGGGAACTGAGCAATTTTCTTTGTAATCTGATTTGTTGCTTGCTTAGCAGAAAAGGAGTATGTCCGATACTACGTACGGCGGGGTTGTTCCACACGCTAAAGACTTCCAAATGATTTCTCAAGAGTAAGCAAATCTCAGATATACTCAGTTTGCTATAAATTGCACTGGGAGTATGACACCTGTAGAACTGACGTCTTTGCTCTCTGTACTATATAACTAAATTTTGAAGAATATTGTCTGTCTCTCCCTGTACACCTGAAAACTTAGGAACATGTGTGACAAAGTCCATCGAGTCTGGCGTCCTGCCTCCACACAGTGTGTCAGGCATTTTGGCAGTGGTTATTTGTAACTTCTGGACATAAGGAACTTTTTTCCCCTCCAATATGCTAAACTAGGGTCTGTAGCATGAATGTTTGTTTCTGCTAAACAACAACAAAAAAAAATACAAAGTAATTACAAAAAAATTCTTAGTACTGTCACTTTTCATGAAATTACTACCAACATACCAGTCTATACCTGGTTCTCCAAGCAGTGAATTCCTTGGTCTCCCTGTAGTCTGAGGTCCTTCTTCTAAAGCCCCACATAACTCCAGTTCTCCCCCTGCTCTGTGCTAATGCTTCCTGGTCTGACCATGAAACCCGCTGGAGGCCCATTTCCCAAATTCTCTGCATTCATCTCGCTGTCTCTCGCCATCCTTCTCTCTCCGACTGCAAAGCTGGCTTCCATGGTTACTACTAAAATAGGCAAAGGAGATATTTTCGGTCAGAATCTGCCAGTTCAGCAAGATCAAATGCTTTTGGGAAATGTTCTGATTACAGTGAAATTCAAGCAGGATGTGGTCTAGCAACATTAAATCAAAAATCTCTCCAGCTTCCTCCAGCTCACCTGCATCTTCTCAGACCACCGTCCTTCTGGGCTGCCCAGTGCCCTGCTCCGCCATCAGGGAAACCTGCCGCACAGACAGCCCCGTGGCAGGGCATTTGTGTGGAAATGCTCACTTCTCTTGTTCTTTTTGTTCCAAGCACCGACATAACAAAATCTTCTCTGCCCTGTGTCAGCCAGGATGCCTTCCCCTCAACCAGCTTCCTCCAGAGCACCCATTTCTGTTGTCAGACTTCTTTGCAGGTAGTATTTATTTTAGATGTATGTAAAAGCTATCCAACCATGCGATGGCCTTTGCTCAGCAATGTGCTGCTGCCACTTGTCCCTCCTCCTGGTCTGTCCTGTTTCTTTCCCTTGTGGCATGTCCCAGTTGGGTTGCAGACCTTCTGACGAAAGCGACCATCTTTTTTTTTTTTTTATATACCATGAAACACCTACAACACTTACTCAGCCTGAATAACTTTTTCTTTTTTTCTCCTTTGTTTTTTTTGTAATAGGACCTCCTGCAGTTTAGACATCTTTTTGCTTCCCTTACGGATGGCATTGTACTTCTTTCTCTGTTAAAGTTCCCTCACAGGTATTAGGACAGCATGAGCTGTGGCTTGTGTGCAGTTTTACAGCACAGACCTGATGGTTCACAACCCTTATGGTGTTCCAAAGCTTCTGAGCCTTTACAAATCCATGTGACTCCATCACCCAAGGAGACCAGCAGACCGAAGGGTGCGTGGACCTTGCCTGAATACCCCAGCCCAGCTCTGCTGTCTGCAAGGCGCTTCTATGCCTTAGGGTGAGCTCTCGTGAGCACAATGGCTTCACCGCTATGGACCTGTTGTTGTAATGGAGGAGAAAAGAAGGCAGCTTTTCCTCCATAATCGCCAGTCTTTGCCTATCTCCTCCAGCCAAGCTTTTCAGAAGCAGTGGAAGAATGCTGCTTCTCTCATTGCATTTATCCCTCTTTGCAAATCGCAGTGTGCAGCGATCAGAGACAGTAAACCCACCATTTTCAGTGAGACTTTACAAAGTGGGCCTTGTTATCCAGTGGACGGCAAAACGTGGGGAAGGAGACAGCCTCCCAAGAAGTGCAAACAACTTTTCTGAGCTTAAAACATAGTATCCCGCTGCAAGGCAACAGGATTTTTTTTTTTTTTTAAACAGAAACATATGTACTTTTACACCCTTTTAACCAGTGTTCTCAGGGGTGCCTGCAGTGACGTAACCAGAGGATGAACACATGCTCTGCAGCCACTCTCTCGTTTCAAGATTTGCTGTTGCCCTCACACACGTTAGCTCCTGGTGGGCCAGACTGGAGGACTGCAAGGAGCAGCGACAAGCCGGTGCCTTGGACGATGTTGCTTTCAACAGCTTGCCCTAAAACAAAAGGGTGCGAGCAGCTTTGGTTTCCGAGTTGCGTGTAATCAAGATGTTACAGGACACCCTACCGACACACGTGGGCGTTTCAGAGTTGGGCCTGTGTCTCTGAGGGGAGATGCATGCTTCTGATGGCCTTCCAGTGGGGACCTCCTCCTCCCAGTGTCACTGCTCAGAGCTGCTGCCTGAAAGGGTGTTTGCTGCCAGTGGTGCTAAAACTAGGGACCAGACCAACTGCATTCAAGACTTCCCTGAACCAAAAGCAGTGGACTTCCATTTCTGAAATCCAAATAGGCAGTGACCTGTGTGTCAGCACCTCCACAGGCAGCTGGAAGAAGTACATTTAGGAGAAGCTGCAGAAATGGAATGAATTCTGATTTGCCAAGAAGGTGCTGCCTGACTTCTCCCACCACAATCCCCATCAGCAGGATCAGACACGCTCTTCTGTAATCGCAGTTTAATGGCTTACAGTTTGTGGGTTGAGCTCCGGTAATTGACTGACTGGAGCCATCATCTCCCTGCAAATGCAAGGGAAAACACCTTCCCCTAAAACTTGGCTAAAGGAAGTTTTATTTGGCCTGTGTTAGCCCACACTTGCAAAGCTGAAGGCTGGTTGGCTCAGTTGGTTAGCACAGATCACTTGAAGTATCGTTGGCAGATACGTTAGGATTAATGGAGTTGTCTGAACTCTGTGATAGAAACATCTATAGGCGAACTTCATGAGATCCACATCTACAAATTAGAAACCCTTCTACCCTGTTTAGGGTTTGTTATCTTTGGAGATTACCATGAAAGGTGGAACAGCTGTGAGAGCTATTACTCAAGCTGATATATAATGATTACAAAAAAAGGTAGGGTGTTTAGACAGATGATATGAAGAACAGATTTGTGAGGGGATCATTAAATTCATGTTCCTCTGAACTCCTAGGAGCAGGCGTGCATTAAAAGGAAGGGCATGAGTGAGATCGTCAAGCCCACTGAGGTCGGTGTTCATAAAAATATCTTCTAGATTTTCATCGTAGTGCCCATCAGAGGAGGGACTGGGGTGAGCAGGAAAGTGGAGGAGCAGAACAGAGGGAAGTCCTCTACAAAGTTATCTATCAAAGATGTCCTCAGAAATGCCATTATGTATTTCAGTGGTTTCCAAGAGAAGAGACATCCTTATTGATGAGACCAGTAAGAGTTCCAGTTGTGTGTGATGCTCTTGGTGCCAGGCTGCTCCTCAGTCTGGAGGAGGCTGATGCTGGAGGACCCTGCTGTCAGCAGAGACAGTGGAGCAGAGCGTGTGAGGGATGTCAGTGCCTGGTGCCTCAGTGCCATGGGGCTGGCAGAGGCGCAGCTCGTCATGCCAGCAGTTACTCTGGGGTAGGTGACCAGCCGGTCTTTGAGGTAGATGATGAATCTTGTCTGGCCTCCAGCTTGGGAGGGGCGACAAGCAGCTGAGCGCCAGTGGAGCTTCTCCTCCAAATGCCCTGGGAGGGAGAGCTCTCCTGCTGTCGAAGGGCTGCTCTTCCTCCAAAGGTCCCGTCTTGGCTGTTCCTCCCAATTCAGGGGCCAGGACAAGGGGCTAGCGACTCTCAGGGACTGCACCGACCTGCAGAACATCGACAGAGGCACAGCCTGGGGAAGTGGTTTTTCCCTCACCTGGCTCTGGTGAGGCCTGCAGGGATTATGTGGTGGTAAAACAGCTTTCCTTGATTTCAGCTCCATGTAGGAAAACAGTCACTTTATCAACTGCTTGGCATGTGTGCTTCAGCGAGGCAGAGGAGGCATGCGGAGTCTCCATAATTAATATCAACAACTTCCTCGGAGGAGGGGGTAAAACCTGAGTCCTGGAAACTTTGATTCCCTTCTGGTGCTGAGGGGAGGGGAATAAGGGAGGTATTATTAGAAAGCATTTCTTTCATTTAACAGATGTTAAATAGCTCTCTACCACTAGATCAATCTGTCAATTACGCTAATAGGAAACAGTGTATAGAAAAGTTAAGAGACGCGAATTGTACAGGGAAACACCCCCTCCCACCCCCCCACCCGCCTTCTGCTGAGTCCCTGGTTTGGGGCCAGGGGCTGGGCACGGCCCCAGCAGACGGCACTGAGCACGAGGAGCAGCCACGCATGTGCCAGGCACATGTGGGTGAACAGGGGAAGGAACTGTTGTGGGCCATCGCAAAAAGAACGTGCTGCAGCCGGACAGGTTCTCTCCCACCCTGTCCTGGTTGTTGTGCTTGAAACCCAATTAAAAAAAACCTTTAAAGCAGAGACCATACGAACCTTTGGGTTTTTACATATATATATATGTATATGTATATAATGCTAGAAGTTTCAGTGGTGTTAATCGGCATTTTCCGAACCTAGGTGGATTAAAGTCTGGATGGGAAAAACAAACCTCTAATGCGTGATTAAAGGTTGAAAAGCAAGCTTGGCTTTGCAGTAGTGTGCCTTGGTCCCAAGTCAGAGCCAGCGCTGTAAGGAGAGGCTGGTGGTGTTCTCCCCTCGGACGCTGCGTTGCTTCCTTCACCTTGTCCTGGTGATCCCCAGCCCCTGCAGCCAGCTCAGTTTGGTACGGTTTTACTAACATAGCTGCGTGGAGCCCAAGGTTAAGTGATGGGAATTTCAAAACAAAACAAACCAATAAATTAATAAAACGGACGTGTCATCAGCTGATCCTCTTCTGACCACCATCTGTCCCTGGATCATGTGATGTCTCCCAGCTGGCCACCCAAGAGACAAACCATGCAAGATCATCATCACAACATATGCTGTTATTTACACATTTTTAAAGGTAATAGCTGCTAGGCTGTCATATTAGCAGTTAAAAGTGGTTATTTGGGAGCTAGGGATTTTTTTCTTTCTTTCGTTTTTTTTTTTTCTTTTTTTTTTCTGTTGAGGAAGCCAGTGACTCAGCAGGTATATTTCTGACAGAGACATGTTCAGGGTTGGATCAGTGGAAGTTTCTGTGTACAGCATATGTGATTCTTCTCTACCCCCCCCCCT
>Ga0065711_1030265_pt1 | contig 33110 bp, 13 predicted proteins | sample Hoacrofraction12_FD_59098 | JGI IMG/M metagenome (GOLD analysis project Ga0065711, IMG submission 59098) | Hoatzin crop microbial communities from Cojedes, Venezuela - Epithelial fraction 12 v2 (version 2) | ecosystem: Host-associated > Birds > Digestive system > Esophagus > Crop | place...
CTGGAGATATTCAAGACCCGCCTGGACAAGGTCCTATGCAGCCTGCTGTAGGTGACCCTTCTTCGGCAGGAGGGTTGGACTAGACGACCCACAGAGGTCCCTTCCAACCCCTACTATTCTGTGATTCTGTGATTCTGTGATTCTTCCCTCTGAGGGTGACAGAGCACTGGAACAGGCTGCCCGGGGAGGTTCTGGAGTCTCCTTCTCTGGAGATATTCAAGACCCGCCCGGACATGGTCCTGTGCAGCCTGCTGTAGGTGACCCTGCTTGGGCAGGGCGGTTGGACTAGATGACCCACAGAGGTCCCTTCCAACCCGTATCATTCTGTGATTCTGTGAACTGACTGGATTAATGGGTCAAGAGGAATCTCATGAAGTTCAACAAAGAGAACTGAAAAACACTGCAGCTGAAGAGGAATGACACTCCCAGCACCAGTACATGGTGGGGGCTGCCTGAGTGGAAAGCAGCTCTGCAGGGAAGAATCTGGTGTTTCTGGGAGACAAGCTGATCTTAAGCCAGCACAACGCCCTTGTTGCAAAGAAGAGTGGCTGCATTGGTAGGGATGTTGCCTGCAGGTTGAAGGAGCTTATCCTTCCCCTCTGCTCAGACCTGGTGAGACACACTTGGAGTGCTGGGCCCAGCTCTGTCCTCTCCAGTACAAGATACATTGAGATACCAGAGCCACTCCAGCACAGGGCCACAAAAATGATGGACTGGAGTATCTCTCATATGAGGAGTGGCTGACAGAGTTGGGACTGTTGAGCCTGGAAGTAAAAAGACTCAGGGGGATCTTATCAATGTGTATAAATATACACTGGGAGGGACTGAAGAAGGTGGAGTGAAGCTCTTTTCAGTGGTGCCCAGTGACAAGGCAAGATGCAAAAAACACAAACCGAAATACATTAAATTCTGTTTAAGCATAAGAAAATGATTTTTACTGCGAGGTTGGCTGAACTCTGAAGTAGGCTGCCCAGGAGACTGTGGAGTCTCCATCCTTGGAAGTATTCAAAACCTGACTGTATACCGTCCTAAGCAACCTACTTGAGCTGATTCTGCTTTGAGCAGGTGCATTGAACTACACTACCTTCCTCAACCATACTGTGATTCTGTGAAATCCTATAAAATGGTTGAAAGAATGAAAAAAATCAACAGCTTTTGCTTACTTCACAGTGCCTTGAGACATATCAATGCAATCTGTTCTGTAATAGTATATTGTTTTATAGCAGTAGAAGAAAGCTTATTCTGTCTCTACTCTTCTAAGACTTTTTTTAGTGCAATAATATTAGCTGTGACTTTTGAAGTCAGAGACATTCAGCCAAACTGGCATTTAAATAAAGAATCTGCACAGGAAGAGCATGTCACTATATCTAACCCTGTTCTGAATCCTGTTTAAGTAGACAGGATTAATATTTAAATTAAATTTAATCTCTACTTGTTCGTTTTTACCATTACTGCAGTCCAATTTTTGAAAATGAACTGAGGTAATAACACTGGAGAGACTGTAAAGTTAAAGTCTGGAGAACACTTTTAAAAGCACAGTCCCACAGAACAAATACCTAACAGTGTGCTACTTAATGGGAGCTGGTAAAGTCAAACAAGCAAAGCATTCAGAAGCCTACAACTTCTGCTGCATTTCCACCACTGCAAAAACAAAATTCAAAGAAGAAAGGGTTACGTTTTGCACTCTATTTGTTCAGGGATGTGTGACTGAAACAGAACCCATTTTCCACATATTGAGAGGCTTTATGATATTACTGGTAATAGCAGTCTGCCCTGCCTCTGCTCCTTGGGAGCTTAGACTCTGTGATGGCCTGAAATCCTGCTCAAGTTTGAGAATTACACTAATAGTTGCAGCATTAGCATTTTGCCAGTCTTTTTTTGCAATGGCATGACTATGCCTAGGTCTCAAAGAAGTAAGAAATGAGGGATGTGGGGAACTGCTCTTTGGCTAGTTCTGTATAATCTGTGGGAAGACACTCATCACTCCCTCTGTTATTCATCATGTTTTTTCAGTAGTGCTAATGGAATAAGAGGGTAGCATAAGAGGAATTTCTTGTTGTACCACATCATATAAATGCATCAGACACTAACTGACCCAAGGCTTTACCATTTAAATCAAGAGCACGGGCAAAGGATGGGAAAACAGCTAGTGAAGAGAAAAGAACATAGATGTAATGAGTAAAATATCAGTTCTGCTGACTTCTTTTAAATATTGGTACTGGATTGTCAGTCCTTTCAGTGGGTTTGTGACAGAGGCGATTCCAGAGGTAACAACAAAACAAAGAAGAAAGTGAAAAGGTGCTACAAAAGAGTGTGGGATCTTTCAGAAAAGAAAGTAGTGTGATGCTGCTATCTGAATCTCTCCTTATGTGTTTGGGGGACTTTTTGAAGCTATGGTGCAGGGCGAAAGAAAATTCAGTGTTGTACTGATACATATTTAATGGTGGTTACAGTACCTGTGTGCTCAAAGATCATCAGTTCCTAACATCAAATGCAAAGGCTACAGGCTACAATTATCTGCTGTTTTAGGAGCATCTTTTGCATTTGCAGTCTTTGCTGTTGGTTTGGAAGACGGACATCAGCTGGTTGTTGCATGGCAGAATATGCAACCTTGAGATTAACACAGCTGTTCCTTCCCCATGATCTGTTTGACTTCTGTCCTCCCTGATCAGCCAACAAAACATGTTAGTCAAATGCAAAATTACTAGCATAGTCACCTACTGAGAACTGGCCATTGCCATCACATATCTAGCAGTTCTCAGAAGTTAACCTGAAGGGAAGAGCAGCATGCCAACTAGTTTGTATTAATTACAACGGGGACAGCAACTTTTCTGACCAGCACTGCTGCATGATAAGTGTTACGACAGGCTGACTTGGCTATTTTTACTGCTGGTGGGTTCACTGCCTATTGGTGGAATGGAATAGGTCGTTTTCACAGTGACTGATGTGGGGTACATCAGAGGAGCTGTCAACAGCTCTGAACACTAGCAGCAACTCCAGTGGGCCTTGAATGAAGCATACTCCCCTTACGTGTGCAAGTCTTCTTCATGTAACAGCTGTAACAAGATCCAGTCCCACTGGAACCACTGAATAAAGTTCTGAACATGGACATTTATTATTTCTGATGATGATGATGGGTCTACCAGAAGACACACAGAAACATATATATAAAGAATGGGGGATACCTTTGCCAGTTAATCTAATGTGGGCTGGGGAGGGCAGGGACTCCTCAAAAGTCTTTTCAGGCCTTGAGGAGTGGAAGTGTGTGAGCAAGCATACCTGCAGGATAACAGGGCAGTATAACATCAAAGAATTCACTGATTAATTCTCCAGCTACATGTATGTGTGCTTTCTTATCTCTCTAGCTTCTCACTCACAGTGCACATGAAAACATAAACATGAATGAAGAACACCAGCAACCATAAAATGAAATACTAAAAATGGAGAGGACTTTTTTTATTTCAAAACTTACTGCATTTTTATTTGCTATCTAAATCCTGAGCCTTTAAAATTCCATTTCTTGTTTTTCTTTTTTTTTCTTTTGCCCTCTGTAGCCTTGGATCTAGATACTCTTCTTACACAAAATGGAAAGCTGATGTTCTAAAATAATGAGTTGCAGGAACTGGAGCTTTGATACTCACTCTGTCAAAACTAAGGTTCAATAAATAAAAGCTTAATAAAATCATGCAGAGATTGCATTATATTTTTATTCCTTTTTCAGATTTCATGATTTCAGACTGGAAATAACAAAACAGCAGAGAACTTTTCAGCCCATGAATCAGTTAAATCTGTTACATCAATTTAAGAACGGTAGAGATATATCTCAGAATCACAGAATAGTAGGGGTTGGAAGGGACCTCTGTGGGTCATCTAGTCCAACCCTCCTGCTGAAGCAGGGTCACCTACAGCAGGCTGCACAAGCCTGTGATCAGCTTGCCATGGTCAACCAAAAGAACACAACATACATCCCAGCCCTTCCATGTAGAAAAAAACCCCTGACATTTGTAAACATGAGACGAAAATAATTTCATTTTTAACTTTCTTACAACATAACTGCAAACAGTAATACGAGACATCTTCATATCAAGTAGCTTTGCTACAGAAATTATAAATAACTTATGTTAAGACTTAGTGGGTCCAAGTCCTGGGGACATTCACTGCAACTTTGGAAACAAATTTTACCTGTTAAAACCTTCGCATCTAATTTAGTTTAGGATAAAAATTCCTCTTATCTGAAATATTTTTCTTAGCACAGTTTGCAGGCTTCTTCAGTACCAAGCAGCATGCTTCTTTCTGACTTAAAGCTGCCTTTGAGAAATGAGTGTAATTTGTTCAGTCCCTCAGTTCCTCTTTTGAGATTTCCAAGGAGAACCTCCACTGTAATATACACTTCTGTCCAATCCAGCCTCACAATCTGGATTTCAGCTCATTTTGTATTAAAAATCCTAGCAAGAAATCATTCTAAACTGTTTTATGAAGCAGGAATCAACAATATTTTGTACTCCCTCTGCAGCACTGGTTACTGCGGCAGCAGTTAATCAACAAACTCTTCAAAGATGAATACCAGTCTCATAGACGACAGAAAATAACACGCCTAGCACCAACTTCTTGCTAAGCTTTTTTGAAATGAAGGTATATATAACGACTGGACTTCTCCTGGTTTACCAATACTGATGTCAGCACATTGGAAAAACCATTATAGACAGAGCACTGGGACCAGTTTATTTTGCACAGAAACACCTTGATAAGTCTTTTCCTGTTCTAACCGCTGCATTTGGCACGTATTATGTGAATGACATTATACTCTCTCATAGTCTATTATGGAAGAATCTCTGGAGCAGATCCTTCGCTCCTTTACATCTAGAATTATTTCAGAAAAGTAATAGGAATTTATAATGTTTGAGGATCTTGCCCCTTGAGTTCAAGATGTCAAAGCCATCTTGACAAACAGATAATTCTGGCATATTTTTCTGAGAGATTAGGAAGAAGCTTACTCCTATGGTAGCCTGTCCTTGCCATCCCTTGTTCACTTCTACACATATATTTATAAATATATACTTATATTGATATATATAAAGACCTATATATGTATGCATATAGAACTGACATATAGTTTTTAAAATACTGTCTGAAAACACCTATTTATTCGCAACCCCTTTGAAAATGTCCAGATTCATAAAACTTTGGACTTGCTACATCCAGTCTTCTGGAAATGTCAAATTACCTGTCACCCTTAAAATACAAGAGACCTATAGTCCAAGTATTGTATTGTTGTTCTGTTACAGAGCTTGCCTTATGACAATATAAACAATACAATCAATTCACTCACCTTAATTTCACATGTTTAACTGCTTTATAGCAAAATACGCAGCGTACAGCAGTCGTCCAAGATATGTCCTTCAGGTTCATGTCATTAAATGACCTCTGTAGGAACCATCACAGTGGTGTAAGAATCAAAATAACCTTGTCTCAATAAGTTGCTTTATTGGCTAGCACAAAGAAAAGGGTATTTGTCCACCTTCAACAACCTGACTTGTGACTCCCTTGTGAGGGAACAGGAGGCTATCTAAAAAGCATGCATACTGAAGATGGAGTTTTGCCGATTTGTACCATAAGTGATTCAAGATTAATATTCCATACAATTCCAGATCCTACCTTATATCATTTCCAAATCTCCTAAAATCTTCAGTTTATTAGATAACCCCTGACACTGATGAAGCTGATCTCAAAGAGAACGTGTTTCCTAGGTAGCTAACTAAAACCAAACCATATATTTGTGTCTCAATAAAATGGTTATTAGAGATAAGTTCCGATTTTTCGGTGTAACATAATTATGTTTTTCTACTCAAGTATACACTCATGCATACAAATCCACACACCAACATTTGTTTCATTTTCAAGACTACAACTTCTGACAAACATTTTTTACTGCATTAACCTGAACACAAGAAAGTAAATTTAGACAAGCATTTTTGCAGAAAAAACTCCAAATTTTAGAAAGGTGATATTTAGCGAAAAAAACAAACTAAAACTTGCTGATTTGAATTAATCAGCTACAAAGTATATCTAAAACAAATGCGTTAATGTCAGGGAAGTAGATCTTCCTGCTAAGTGGAATGATTTGGGAAAACATAAGAATAGTTACTGCAACATTAAGAAAAATGCCCTCTTTAAAGTAAGAACAGCTATGAAAGGTAGAAAGCATTTGTAGAACATAATTTTTTAGCTGTACTTACTTAATAGAATACATATGGCTCTAACTACCACCTCAGAAAGACAACTTAGTGTGTCATCAAGCTTCTTCCAGTACTGCTGTACATGCTACTGACTTCTTATTTTAAATCCTTATTCCCAAAGAGATCTTTACCAACTCTTTTGCTGATGTTTTTTCAAAAAAACCTACAACTGATATTATGCAGAATGCATAATGCTTTCCAAGCATTCAGAACTAACAGTCTAATGGTGGTTTAGACTTCTGCTGATGTAACACCTAATGCCAAAAAAATGCCAGTTTTGTTTGTATCCAGCTGAAGTCAATGGGAATAAAGATTACCACTGACCTCACAGCTCCCAGTCCTTATATGCTCATTAGCTTATTTTTTAGAATAATAGATTTCTGTTTGACACAACCCCATTGAAATCAGGGCTATCAGCTCCAGTAATCACTGATGTGAAAGCAACTGACACCCTTCAGTGAAGACTATATTACATTTCACTAAGGTGTATCACTCATGAAAATTTGCATATATGCTGAAATATTTATTTGATTCAAAAAAGGAGAAACATTCATACACTTAAAACAGCACGGTCTCACAATAGACTAACATACTTCATGCAACTAGTCAATTTCTTTCATCTCATGAATTAGATAATTCACTTTCTGGCACATTTCATTCAAATATAAAAACAGAAATCCTGATTTGCAAAACCAATAGACAGATACAGACATCAACACATCAGGTGGTGGGATTAATTTACTCCAAGGACCTCTGTTTGTAGGCTATCATTGGATTTTCCTCTGTTAATAATGACCAAACACCTTCTTGAAACAAAATGATGCCAAGAGCAGCACAGAGACAGCTGTCAGTGGCAGAACAAGAGGCACAAAATTAGATTTGCTGAATCATAAAGCAGCTAAAGTACGACTGTTCAGCTGCTTAAAGGTATTTAAGATCTCATCTGTTTGAAATGAAGACACCAGAAGAAAGACTGGCTCATAGTCATGGTTTTTGAAATTTTCTACCCAAATGATGCAATGGCTTCAAATAACTGAGATACGGGAATAAAAAAAAAAAACAAAAAACCAACAAACAAACCAAAAATAAAGGATGTGTTATTTGGCCCTTGGTAGAAAGTTCTGTCAGTACTGTCAGGTTACAGTTCTAGTGTCCCCATGCTTCAAAGAAGACTTCACATCTGCTGCAAGAGCTGCCTTTTTGTCACAAAACTGATGTTTTGCTGACCCTCTGAAAACCCAGCAAATGTCAAGTTACAAGAGTTACGTGTAAACCCAGCATAGTGAAGGGGAAAGTCAAATTATAGCTGTTTGCGTTGGTAATTTGTGTTCATGGAATGACCTGGCATGGAGAGCAAGAAGGTCCAACTGCAGAAGGGGCTGAACTGGCTGGATGCAGGTATGCCAAGACAAAAGGACTCTCTGAAGGGAGGGAAGTTTCCCTTGGTGATGAGACAAGAAATGCCGCAGTGTTGTCTTGTAGCAATCCATCGGTCACAGAAGGCGAGTGCTCTGGGGCCACCCCTGGGCAGCAGAGCCAGGCTGGTGGATGGACCCAACGCTGGGCTGTGCCACCCCATGCTGATGCTCGTGGGTTTGGTGCCGGTGAAGTGTACATCAGGCATCGCCTTGTGTTGCGTCTTTGTAGACTTCCTGTACATCTCCTTATGGCGGTAGGACTCTGTCCAATGCATTGTGCATTAATGCTTTTACATTTAAGCACTAATGTCTTTAATTCATCTCAAAGGACACAATAAAATTTCCCTGATAAAAGACTCGCACTTTAGTGGTTAAAAACCTACAGATTCTGTCCACAGAATTAACTGGATTATAAACATAACATTTCCACACAGAGTATGGGTTTATCTCACCCACAGTCACAACACAAAACTAATTTTTCTTTGACAATGCAGCTTTTGGCAGTTTCAGGCAAACTACAGGTCTCCGTTGGGATTTTCTGTGAATATTTATAAAACATTTTGGATAGAAACAACAAAACATAATGTTTACACAGATATGTACGTTGTATGTATCCCAATGTATGTACCAGAAGGATAATACAAATTTATTTTAACATAAGTTATAGGCCCTGCTTTCTACACTGAAAACAATGGAGAATCATCCAGTCTGAAAGAGTCAGCTGACTGATCTATAAAAATAAATTTCCTTAACTGAAAACAATTAGGAATGTAATAATGAAGGCACAGTTCTCACAGTAACTAAGGGATAATTACTGAGCTTGTTTTGTGACTGATGAACAAAGACTTTGAAAGGAAATTTAATCACTGATTTCTTATCATATAGTTAGATGCCAAATGAGATCACATAATTACAGATGAATGAACTTCTATCCTCATTTTATATATAATCGTGTCTAGCATGCTGATTACAAAAAGTAAGAAAAAGCAGAATCTTGGCTGTTTATTTCATGGAATAACAGTGGGGATTCACTTTTAGCACGCAGGTGCTGATACAGTCTTGCAGCTATAGGAACATGAAAATTATTCATCCCCAATCAACTCACCTATATCCATGGGAAAATTTTGCAGGAAGTTAGAGCATGGATTGCCAGGACCCTTTTTCAGGAATCAACTTCATCACAGCCCCAGAAGGAACATCTTGCTGGCAGGATGTACTGTAGGAAGATTCATAACCAGCAGATTCCCACTCTGGTCACATCACACCCCTTTTCCTACTGTCCTGCGTTAAATAGCATTAGTTCCTTATTCTTCTCTACTCATACAACAGCCTTCATCACTTCTTCATTCTTAGTGGCTTAGTTTCACTCTTCACTGACAGCTGCTTCTTGTATTTTAAGGAACTTTGAAGCGATACTGTCATTAGTTATCCGCACATAGACATTTCCTGACATGAGGTTGAGAATAATGCCACTAACATGTCACTGCTAAACGGAACAAGAAAAATGCTGTGTTCATCTACCTCCACTCCACCTAAAAAACTTTATCTTTTGCCAAGAAAAGTGACTATGCTTAATCCAGGTTGTGGTATAGATGGATTTCTATTGAGTTAACTATAACATTAACACAGAAAAGCCAAGACTTGCCTTTATGGAGGCAACTTTTATTTAAATCAAGGTAATGCAAAATGAGAGCAGTGAGCCTTATGCAACACCGAAAAAGTATCAATAATATTAGCAGACAATGAAGCAAAGTAGAGCGCATGAGAATGAAAGTATACATTTTGAAATTTGCTCCTTTATCAAAACATGGTATGCCATTGTGAACAATTACGGGAAGGGAATTTTTTGAGAAGATAGAGACTAAAATTTTACTTAATTTCTCTGAAAGTGAATTTTCTTCCCAGTCAGAGCCACAGAAGAATAGAGTACCAAAAGGGGACCATGCTGATTTCTCTTGTGCTGTCCAGATTCTGCACAGCTAGTGTGGCTGTTTTAGCAAAGTCAGTCACCTCCCCTGCTCACCAGTGCGCACAGAGCAGTGCATTTCAGCTGCTTGGTACCAGTGCATTCAGGGAGGATAAAGGTCATGTGTGCAGCATGAAGGTGCCCCTTACAGACTACAAGTTTCTCCCTTTACCACTTCATAAAATCTCTGCAGGAGCTTGCAGCAAAGCATGAGAGTGAAGCAAGGTGCGTGTATGAAGGAGCTGCCCTAGGTAGAAAACTCTTTTCTGCCATTCTGCTCTCAGTGTCACAGCCAAGATCTCATTTCTAGAAGCAGGTGCTCTGCAGTGGAAACTGTTCTGATGGCATCTGTTTTCTTCTTCTATTTTGGCTTTTAAATAAAATAAAATAAAATCCAAGCCAATTTCTAGAACCTTTTCCTCATGCAGTGTTGCAGAAAACAGAAGAACATAATGAATGACATCTGCTATAAAGCCTTTTTCATACTACTCCTCGGCAAACCTAGATTTAAGAATGTTCTTATCAGAATAAGTTAACTGTAACCAAAACCACCTCACTGAAACAGGAATTTGGAGCAGGGGAACAAATAAATTTGCAAAAGCTACTGTATCCTGCACATGCTAAGCTGGGGCCAGTAAGAGTGAGGAACCAGAAAATAAGCGTGTGGCCAAAAATGCAATTAACAAAAGGTTATTTGAAGTGGCAAGTTACAACCATTCCCTACTGACCTTTAATTTACACCTTCTTCTAACACCTCAGTGTAGACCAGTTTGAACTGTTCAAAAGGGACCCACTGTACCGTTCTTGCCTCAGAACTCACTCTATTTGGATTACTTGCTGGCCAGTGTGACTGCCAGGAGAAGCAAAATCTGCTATTTATGTTGCAAGGAAAAAGACTGCCACAGTCATGCCAATGCTCTCAAATGCAGATATTCCCATTACTTACTCTTTTGTATTGTTCAAGAGTTAAGTTTGTTATCAGTAAAGATCCCAAGAGTAGTTGTCTCTAGGAACTATGTAATTCTGTCTCTACAAGTGCTGTCAGAAACACATCCTGCTCAGTTACACGTGAGTTTGACAGGCACCAACACATATTTTGAAGTTGTAACAACTACTAAATCTACCTGTGATAAGACTTCATAGTAGGTACATATCTCCTCATGCTACATAAAAACCCCATAACAAATGATTTAATGGATTAAGGTGCACCTGGACGGAGAGTTATTAAAACAGGATAAAGACAATGCCTTCCAGCAGCTTGTTATGAGAACAACTGTTTCAGCAGTGTGTATCAGTGTGCAGTGGGGCTAATGTTCCAGTTCTCCCTCACAGAGTACATACGTAGCAATTATACCAACAACAACTCTGCCACACTCAGGTTTTCTGGAAACCTTAGTCACTAAAAACAGTTTACAGAGGTAAGTTTCAGAGTCTTTTCACAGCAAAGAGTTCAACTAATGGATGAAAGGATTATCAGTATCATTTCTACCTGTGTTAGACTTGGTTCAAGTGGGTATTATTAGAAAAGTCATTAGCAAAGCCTACCAGGGAATAACGACCTCACTCAACAATAATTTTTGAGGTTCCATGGTCTGCTTTTCATACTACTGTAGCATGAAAACTAAAGCTGTCTGAATATTTTTTTTTCAAAGCAGAGCTGAAGTCTGTATTGATTACAAGCTGGAATTTTGCTCAGCTGGAATTGCATATGTGTGTCTATCAGCGGACTGATGGCTGGCTGATGGCCTCAATGTAAGTAGTTCAAAGCAGTCTGACTCTAAAATAGTTTTGCTGAGTCATTTAGATCAGCCTCTCCACCTCTTATCTCTCCAAATCAACAGAAGAGGGGTATGAATATGGGTTACTCACATCTCAGCAGTTTTACTTCTGCTCCTTTTTGGAACAGATCTGTAAAGTTGGATTCATACTAATACAGCTGACGAAGAAACAGGAATAACAGTCCTAACAGCATTGTGCCTCAGAGGATATAAATAAGAGTACCTCTGCTGAAGGCAGTTTAGACTAGCTGAAAACGCAGCTAAGATTTTTAATGTGGACCATACGAGAGCACAGAAGAAAAAGGAATACACATTTCCTGTCCTGACACCTTCACAGTTTCACACACAATTATATTCCCGTTTTTTTTTTAAATATTTCTTATATCTGCAAATACTCCATTCTTTCATGAGAAACACATGCATAAGCTTTTTCCTGGGAGGAGAAAGATTATATGAAATGATATGATGTTAGGAAAGACTGCAGCAGGCAAACTGAGCTAAAATCAGGCACAAAGTTATGAAATAGAGTTACCTTTATTTTTACTTACTGTCCTCATTCAGTGCTTAATGTAATAGTATCCTTGCAGGAAACAAGGTATTTTACAGTCGATGTGTTTTACTGAGCACAGAATGAAGGACTGAGAATTGCTGAATATGAATCTCATCTCTGTTTCTTCTCATGTATCTTTCATTAAAGCACATTTTTCCTTCCTGTAACATCATATTAACAACAGAGGTTGCCTTATCGAGCTCCTGAGAGCCTCTTCTGTGATAGAGCATTAGGTGCTGGTGCCCACAGGGAGAAGAAATCCCACTTACTTCCCCCATGTTCTCCTATTGAGGAAGACTTGGGGCAGGAGCACCTAAAAATGAGTGAGGTAGGCGGAGGACAGGTCTTAGTAAATAGACATGTTTTGCCTGGTTTAGAAAAAGAAGCAGGTCAGATAATCCACTTCCTCTTTGATTCTTAAAACATGTCATATGGGGCTCTTAAGATGCAGCCATGCCTGAAACCCAAGCAGTTTAAATTTAGATTAATGTACCTTCCCCACCCAACTCCAAACCAAGTAAAACATGTGCAGATATCAGAATCACACTGCATTTTTGTAGTGCTTTAAATTCATAGGATGTTATCTAAGTGAAAAGTGATATTTGGAAGCAAATTTGCCCATTTTGAATAATAAGCAGCTTCTACTTTCAGAAGAATTTCTAGAACTAAACAGTCTTTCATCCCCATATTCCCAGAAGAAACCACTGCAATAAAAAAAATACATGTAATAAAATAAAAGCGCTATTCCTGTAGTAGCACCATATTGATAACAGGCCTAACTAATTGGATTGAAGTAGTCTGGCTTCTGTCTGCATATAGCATCGGATAAATAACAGTTTAGTATGAACAGTTCATTCAGGACAACTACAAAACACACAATACCATGTTTAAACTTGCCCACACAGACACATATTGACTTCATAAGATTTGAAATAAAAAGCTAAACATGCAAAGCATTCAGTCCTCCCCAATGTACTTTTATTTGGCTCTGCAAAAGGAACTGCTTGCTTGTTAGAAGTGAATTCTCAACACAAATCAACACAGCGGTGAGATTGACTGGAGTTGGCATCAAAACTACAGCTGTATCTGGAAGCAGCCCAGCTAAGTATCTTTTGCTTTAATGAAAAGAGTAAATATTGGATAAAAATATAAGAACATAAAGAAGGAAGAAAACTTAAAAAGGTGAATAAAATAAAATCAGTCTTGAAACAGAAACAACCACATTGTAAACAACACAAGATTATAATTCTTAAACAAATAAGCTATCAAAGAACAATGTGGATGGTAATGCACTGAAAGCAGTAATCAATCAAACTTCATTGCTATCTGTACCTAAAAGAGCATTGTGAATAACTTCTTAATAATTCACAGCAGAAGCTCAGGAAGACCGTATCAGTGAATGATAGTTTCTATTACAAATTCACATTATTAGAAAACAATAATAATTAGTTAAAAGATATCCTCCTAATTAAAATTGCTGAACAGGGTTACATTTGCTATTCTTGAGCATTCTCTACCTGGAATGCTCATCCCCTTTTTTGAGGGTCATATTACTGTATACATAATTAAATTATTTACAAAGTAACTACATATAATGAGTTTTCCAGAGAAGGCATATATCGTTTTCAGGAGGCAAAGATCAGAATTATACAAGTATAATTAAATTTCATTGTCTTTTCAGAGGAAGATAAATGAATTCTCCCACCACACTACATTGTTCCATCTTACATGTGCTATCCCTCCAAAATAAAGCCAAATGAAGGAATTTTATTATATCCATAGTCATGCCCCAAACCCAAGATCACATAGCTGTCCAAATATTGGTATTGTACAATACAATATCTTTTTGTTTTGTCTGTGTTGATTTTTTTCAGAAAGTTTGTAAGCCTCTAACATTTTGTCAGAATGTTCTGAGAAAAGAAACCCAGATGCATTCCTATTGTGCATTCTTGTTCCTATTGTGGGCAGTCATGACTGCTTTAAACCTACCTTAAAAACACCTGAGACAAAAGAAATACAATGTTTTCAAATCTGGAAGGAGACCATTCCTTCTTTTTCTGAGGTCCATGGTTGCTGCAGACTTCGCATTAAGGTGTAGAATCATTAGAATCATTAAGGTTGGAAAAGACCTCTAAGATCATTAAGTCTAGCTGTCACCCCAACACGCCCATGCCTGCCAAGCCATATCTCAAAGTGCCACATCCACACGTTTTTTGAACACCTCCAGGGACAGTGACCCCACCACTTGCTTGGGCAGCCTGTTCCAATGCCTGACCACTCTTTCAGTAAAGAAATTCTTCCTAATATCCAATCTAAACCTCCCTTGACAGAATTTGTGGTCATTGCCTCTCATCCTATTACTAGTTACTTGGGAGAAGAGACCAACACCCGCCTTGCCACAACCCGCTTTCAGATAGCTGTAGAGAGCAATAGGGTCCCTTCTCAGCCCCCTTTTCTCCAGACTAAACAACCCCAGCTCCCTCAGCAGCTCCTCATAAGACTTGTTCTCTAGACCCTTCACCAGCCTCTTTGCTCTTCTTTGGAGATGCTCCAGCACCTCAATGTCTTTCTTGTACTGAGGAGAAAGGTAAAGAAGACTAATGCAGAAATGCTGTGTAGAAGACTAAACCTGAGTGCTGCTGGGAAGGACAGAAGACCCTTTCTGAGGGGCACCACTGGGCACCTGCACCCCACTCTGGGCCATCATGGTAGAGGACACTGAGGGGGGACCCCAAGTCGAGGCACCCCTGTGGGACCTCACTGGGGGATTCCTCCTGGCCTGTGGGTCGGTGGGCTGTACCGGAGCAGGTACAGCTGCAGCACCTGTTCTGCCACAGCAGGTGTGAGCCCGTGGCGGTGGCCCACATGGCCAGAAGGGAGGTTTGCAACACCCGGAGCCTGTAAGGGGAGACAGTGTGCATGCAACTGTGTGTATGTGTGCGCAGCCTCACATGCCCATACCTGGGTTTGCATAGGAGGGAATTCTACCATCCTGGGATTTGCTACAGAAGGATGCCTGGAAATTTGTAAGCATTTACTAATGTTTTGTAAGTATTCAGTATTGTGGGGTATATGTTTTTGTTGTTGCTATTGGTTCCATATGTATAATTCACCGATTACCGCTTAATTATGTGTTGTTAAAAATAAACAGCTTTGATACTGATTTGATTTAAACCACTTCAGCAAAACAAATTTTCTCTCAGATGCTATAATGTGGGTTTTTGTAGTAGATCAGAATGACTCAACTTGAAACATAAAATCCACAGTATGAGTATACATACTATCTTGACACAGCCTCTTCATCATAACAACTGAATATATAGTTTTCTCCCCCACCAATCACACTTGCTGTATGATTTCAGAGACAGCTGCTTCACCTTTTGGAACTGAGTGTAATGGTACTTCCCTGTTTCATATGTTTGAAGGTCAGGTTTGCAATCCATCAGAGACTGAACAGCGCTCAAATGTTACACTGCCAAAAGCCCTTAAAAAGCTGATAGGTGGTGTCTGCACATACCCACTAAAATACAGACTTTCACATACTAATACATAAAATGAAGCAAGTTTTTAGATTAATAATTATAATTATTAATAGAACAATGATTCATTTAATCACTTTAAACTCTGGGTTTGTAGAGAGAGAGGGTTCTGTCTCTTCTCCATTCTTTTTTTTAAAAATGATATATTTAAAAATGATACATGACATTCATTTAAAAGATGTATTTGAAACTAACAGCTTAAACTGGCAATTCTGCTCAGCAAGAAAGAACCTTACAGCTGTTATATACTGCGCGTATTATGCTTTTTAAAGGGTTGATGCTGACTGCCATTTGCCTACGTTATTACTAATTACCCAGAAGCACTAAAGTAGAAATAAGGAATGACTGCAATCATAACCAACAGCAACAGGAATCTGAAAGAAAATGACTTGGGAGCCCAGTCTAAAGGAAAAGACTGTAATATCAAGGTGTTTTCAGCCAAAGTGAAAGCAATCCAGTTACGAATCAGTCTTTTAAAGGTAATATAGGAGAAGAGTTGATATCATTTATACAACAGAATGCAGTTCTCCGGAAAAATGATGAACGCAAGGAGGTTTTAGAAACTTATTTAAGTGGAAAACAGAAAAGAAAAAGAAATGTTGGAGAATAATGCTATGTAGAATAATGCATCATACAAATGAACATAACATGGAAAAATAAAAGTGTACAATATGTCAATTTCCTTTCCTCAGACGTTACAAAAGTGGTTGGCATTGCTTAATAAAGTAAAATGACTACGCTTTCAGGGTTTTTTTTAAACATAGAAAAATTTTGGTCTATATTCTTCTTGAATCTCACAGAGCGTTATTTGGCCCATCAGCTGCTGTTTTTGCTAGGAGAAAATAGTTCTAGTTTCTAAAAACCAAATATGAACTGCTTCTATAATAGATAAAGGAGGAAAATTGCAATGAATCATTTTATTTCTTATTTACTCATCATGCTTAACTTTTGTTTTAAACACAAATGCAAGGAGATGTCACTCTGAAGTCTACCACCTATGGAAGAAAGGGTAGACAACTCAAGAGGAGTACAGGGCTCTCATTAGGTCATGAAGAGAGGAAATCAGAAAGACAAAAGCTAAGCTAGGACTCAAGCTGACCACTGTTGTAAGGGATAACAATAAATGTTTTTAGAAATACATTAAGAACAAAAGCAAGGCCAAGGAGAGTCTCCATCCCTTATTGGATGTAGGGGGAAACATTGCCACCACAGATGAGGAAAAGGCTGATGTGCTTAAATGCCTTCTTCGTCTCAGTCTTTAACAGTCAGACTGGTTATTCCCAGGGTACTCAGCCCCCAGTGCTGGAAGACAGGGATGGAGAGCAGAATAAACCTCCCATAATCCACGAGGAAGCAGTTAATGATCTACTATGCCATCTGGTCACTTACACGTCTATGGGTCAGATGGGATCCACCCAAGAGTGCTGAAGGAACTGGTGGATTAGCTGGCCAAGCCACTCTCCATCATCTATCAGCAGTCCTGGCTTACAGGGGAGGTCCCAGATGACTGGAGGATCGCCAGTGTAACACCCTTCTACAAGAAGGGCCAGGAGAAGGATCCTGGGAACTACAGGCCTGTCAGTCTGACATCAGTGCCAGGGAAGATTATGGAGTGATTTATCCTGAGTGTGCTCCCTGGGCACGTGAAGGACAACCAGGGTATCAGGCCCAGGCATCGTGGGTTCATGAAAGTCAGGTCCTGCTTGTCTAACTTGATATCCTTCTATGACCAGGTGACCTGCCTAGTGGATGAGAGAAAGGCTGTGGATGTTGTCTACCTGGACTTTAGTAAGGCCTTTGACACTGTTCCCCACAGCACCCTCCTGGAGAAACTAGCTGCCCATAGAATGGATGGGTGTACTCTTCGCTGGGTAAAAAATGGCCAAGCCCAGAGAGTGGTGGTGAATGGAGTTAAATCCAGCTGGCAGCCGGTCATGAGTGATGTTCCCAATACTCAGTTCTATGAGTTTCAACAAGGCCAAATACCGGCTGCTGCACTTCGGTCACAGCAACCCCATGCAACACTCCAGGCTTGGGGACAAGTGGCTGGAAAGGAAAAGGATCTCAGAGTGTTGGTTGACAGCCGGCTAAACATGAGCCAGCAGTGTGCCCAGGTGGTCAAGAGGCCAACCTGGCTTGTATCAGGAATAGTGTGGCCAGCAGGAGTAGGGAGATGTTCGTGCCCCTGTACTCGGCACTGGTGAGGCCGCGCCTGGAGTACTGTGTTCAGTTTTGGGCCCCTCACTACAAGAAGGACATTGAGTTGCTGGACCATGTCCAGAGGAGAGCAAAGAGGCTTGTGAGGGTTCTAGAGAACAAGTCTTATGAGGAGCAGCTGAAGTAACTGGGGCTGTTTAGTCTAGAGAAAAGGAGGGTGAGGGGGCACCTTTTTGCTATCTGAACTATCTGAAAGGGGGTTGTAGTGAGGCAGGTGTTGGTCTCTTCTTCCAAGTAACTAGCAATAGGACAAGAGACAAATTGTGTCGGGGAGGTTTAGATTGGATATTAGGAAGAATTTCTTTACTGAAATAGTCGTCAGGCATTGGAACAGGCTGCCCAGGCAAGTGGTGGAGTCACTGCCCCTGAAAGTGTTAAAAAAACATGTAGATATTGCACTTTGGGACATGGTTTTGCAGGCATGGTGGTGTTGGGTTGACGGTTGGACTTGATGACCTTAGAGGTCTTTTCCAGCCTTAATGATGCTACGATTATATGATTCTTTGATCCAGAGTCTACCTGCTTGGTTAAAGACATTGAAGAGACACTTATAGTTTGAAATATATTGTGATTACAGGGAATTTCTCAACATAGACATATTATATTAAAAATCAAAACACAGTTGAATCAGTGCTGTCTGTGGTACAGAAGTCATATCATACCTGTAAGTAGTTTATTTTGATAGAAATAGCCCATATAAATTACAGTAACACCAGCACTAAAGTAGACTAGTAAATGAGTCTACACTAGATGGTTCACGGGATTAACTAGATTGATGTGTACTCCAATAGCTCTGAAGGCATAATTTTCTATTACAGGGAGAAAACTGACTGATCATATTACAAAATGACATTTGGTTTATTGCCCATCATGGATCATGCTGAAGAAAATGAAATTAAGGTTACAGTAGTTAATTCCTATTTGAAGGAGAAAAGACATTCATAATGGGTGACACTGTTTAATATGTATATTTGCTTCAAATGTTCAATACAAATAATGCAATTACATTACATATCGTCATTATTTCTCTCAGTATTAATTTATACAGCATATGAAAAGAACTCAAGGTGACTGTATCTTAAGGTGACTTCTGTACACTGGGAATATCTCAAGGACAATAATTCTAGATGAGTTAAGAAGTAGAGGGCTACTAACAGCTACTCTTCTAAATGACAGCTCTTACACCCAGATAACTGTATATAATCTCTATGGAAATTGAGAAAAAATTATAACTCTTTATTAGAGAAAACAGAGAAGGCAGGAAACAGAACCTGAACTTTTTCTTTTCACCCTAATTAAACTACCTCCTCTGGTAATCAGTGTTGCTGCTTCATTCCCAGAGTCCTCAGCTTTTTCCTTCAACTTCTGCAATTTGTCACTCTTATATCTCTTTCTTAAATTGTCATGGTTTTTTTAGATTTTGTGCAACGCTGGCTTCTGTATAATCCAAGGCAGGTTTAGATATATTACAAGGTGAAATGAAACAGAAACAAAGAATATTACATGATAATAAGGATCCTAAGACACTAGGTGAGGACACAAGCTTTTTTAAAATTAACTGCAATGTTACAAACAGAACATTTTCTTCCTCTTCAAATATGCTATTTTAATTCTCCTCTGGAACATGCCACCAAACTCTATCTTTGAAATACCTTGGCTATGGAATTTTCTCAAAGCTGAGGCACTTACATTGGATCTGGAGACACTGATAATCACAGAGGCTGAAACTGAGCCACTGTCATCCTTTTCTTCTACTCCCAGGGAAGAGGACATGAACTGTAAGAATAATTGAAAGTCTTATTTTTGAATAAGCAGCTAAGTACTTGCTTGGCTCCGATTGACTTTGATTGCTGTTAAATACATTTATAAACATGCTTAAACAGAAGTGATTCACTGAACTGGAGTCCAGAAGACGCTCTGTGTTGACATTGCTAATGAATGCAAAAGCAAAAAAATGTTGTTTTGTAACTTATGACAAACTATTTGTAGGTCACCAAAGACAGCAAATCAAAGCAAAACTTTCTTGGATCTCCAGTTCACATTTCAGACACTATATTTTTTACTCTGCAAGACAGCAGGGGATAATTTTTAAGTTACTGAAAAACTAACATCATCTTTTTCTTTGTACAGTCTTTCTTTGTGGGAAGCATGCTCTGAAATATCAGCATATTCAACTCCTCAAGGACAGTCCAGGGGTGAAGAGAAACCTCTCTTATTCAGATTGAATTGTTAATACAGGAGTTTCTTCCCCAGGAACAGTCCGGTCATTAACTTTCCCTGACACCCCCAAAGCGTGACAGATAAACAGTGGTCAAGTAGCTAATAACGCACTGTGAAGACAAGAAGCTCCCGTCCTCTTTGCAACATAAACTCTCTTATCTACTGTACAGAGGTAAGTAAGTGACTTATTTTGTCTCGGTTAGAATCATACAGGTAATAGCATGGCATGACTGCCATTAGGAGAAGAAATATATTAAAGATGACAAGGAACTTGGATACTGTGGTAACAGAGGCCTGTCAGCTGTCTAAGATAAGAAAACAATACAGAAATATTGGTTGGAAGAAATAAAAACAAAAATAACATACAATCTAGTATGATGAAAAATAAAAAGTCAAGATGGTCTACTGCTAGACACACTTCAAGGGCATTACCTAGGTAATCACCTCAGTATTACCCTTTGCATCTACATACATTTCCAAAACTGGCTCTCGCCTACCATTCTTACTCCTTATTTGTACCAGAGGGGTGCAAAAACCAAGACAATATTACTTCAGGCATGAGGTAACCAAAGCATGGCATTTGGAATAGAAACAACAATCGGTGACTGCGAATGAACTAAGGAAAAGGAGATCAAGGGCATTCAGCCTGTGGCCAGCAGCACAGCTGGGGAACAAATGTCAGGCCCATGGTCTCTCCCTTAAAAATACTACGTCCTCATTTTGCCTCTTTTGTTTGCTTGTGCAAGAACTATAAGCTCTTGAGGGAAGAGGTTATTTCATGTAGATATGTAACCAATATATTAGTCTTATTCCAGACGTGCCACACTCATGTTTCCTGAAAAAGTAAAAATCTTGCTCCACTCTCCAGGTAATAGAATATTATTCAGTACTATTCACTGCTTTACCTCACCTTGTTTTTTTCCAGTGTTCTTCCATTCAAAATACAAAATCTCTGTTTTCCTCCAGAAAAAAAAAAGTCTTCATGGACTGACGGAAATACAGAAGGCCCACGGAAATTATGCAGATTAACACAGAATAAGAAACTGTCTGAATATTAACATGGCACACATACGGCAACAAAGACATATTCGACTTAAAAAAGCCTCTTATGTAATTCTTCTTTAAAAAATAAAAGAAAGAAGAAAAAGAAAGATCCAAGAAATTACTTGAAACCTGAATCCCTTATTGGACTATGTTGCTCACATTTGCTTTTGAAGTCCTATTAAACTGTAAAGTGACATTTATAGTTCACTGCAGGTTTTGAGAGAACATCAAAACACCTCGGGTAAGTGATTTCTGGTGTCTTAAAGTGCCAGGAGGCTTCAGTTGTGCATATTTTCCCATTTGTTTTAAATCCTCTAACACTATGGGAAAACAGTCTACTAGCCTCATTACTACAGATGAGGAGTTTTATTAACTTGGACTAAAGTTGTTATGATATCTGAACATGGGGAATGGAGTGGTGATTGCAGTAACAATTTTCAGCTAGTTAGAGGTGGTGGATTATGGTTATAAATCTTCACTCTGATTATATCTGCATAACAAAATGTGAGGGAGGCTACAGCATTCTGAACATTTGAGATGGGGATACTTTCATGAGGAAAGAAAAAGTCATAAAAAGTCCCAGCTCTTAAACTAGTGGCATTTACAAGCCAATGGCATTTACACACCAGTGGCACTTACAAGTCTTGGGAAATCTAGAGGTTCACTCACACAGATGTCAAAAAAAAAGCACTTAAGTATCTGCCTTCCCTTTATGTCAATGGATGGTAGGCATCTAATTAGTTTCAAAAACAAATACGCTCTTTCTCCTCCCTGTCTCCTGAGACTTTCCCATCTCCCACAAAGACAGTCTTTAAAAATGTGGTCCCTAGAGCTTCCATTGCCATTGAAGGAAGAGGCTGGAAGAAGAGTTGCAGAACAGTTTACCTTTCATCTTTGTTCATGGGGAGCTGTGCTTTGACTCTACAGATTCCTTCTCATTTTGTTCAATTACCAAGCTTGCTCACGTGGAGTTGTTAACATTTATAGTAAGAGCAAAAGGTGAATAATGCTAGATAATTCTATTTTAAAAAGTTCTTTGCGTACATAAAACTGATAAATCTTGTTGCTTCTGCATATAACAGGAACTGTATTTACATACTGCAAACATGGATGCCATGTACTGAGCACTAAACTTGGCTTAGAGAATTGTTTTATGGCTTGTGATCAGTACAGTAAATAAGATAAATCAATGCATTTCCTATACCTCCCATCCCACACAGCTGCAGATTTAAGTTGCTATGCTGCTTGAAGGGCAATGTAACACTTCTCATTAAGTCTGGCTGGTGAGGAAGAAGGACCTTTGCCACATTTTGACCTAGTTGGGAAATTATGTATCCTATATAGAAAGAAGGTAAGAAGAGTCATGCCTAAGACTCATCTGAGGCAGGTACTCTAATTCTGCTTGCCAAGCACTAAGGCAGAGGGCTATTTTCCGATCTACTTTGCATACCTGCATGAGGAATGTAGAAAGCAGTCCCCAGAGAAATGGCTTATGATACTGCTGCAGTTACAGATGATTTTTCTGTCTGCATGCTCTGCACATCCGTGCATTAGTTGTCACCGGACCTGAAGCTGGAGGGACAAACTTAAGCAACTTTCCTGTATTGCAGACATGGATTACAAAATGCCAAGGATTTTCAGGACAAGAAAGTTAGCCGCTCTCAATGACATAAAGGCAGACTGTTATTGAAATTCACAGAAAGCCAGCTCTATTTCCATTAACATTAAAAACAGTTGAAAGGTGCTTCACAGGAAGATAAAAGGAATTGACAAATATTCACTAAAAGCAACTACAGAAAAGAGGTGTGCCAAAGTCTAAATTAGTCTAAGTCCCACTTAATTTTGGTGATTTTCAGTTCAAGAGTAAAGGAGATATTTCCTAGGTCAATCAATGTCCTAATTATGGGGTTCTCTAGTAATTTATTTTGTTGGTATTTTGGAGAGAATACCTTTTTTAAAATATATCTGAATTGATAAGCAAACAAGTTGGTTACTTTTCTGAACCTGCTAGGTGAGGTGACTAGACAGATATTTCAGTCTACAAATCAAAAAGTGCTTCCTTGGGATACATTTTTTACAGAATCTTAGAATGGTTTGGATTGGAAGGAACATTTGAAGATTGTCTAGTGCAACTGCCCTGCCATGGAAAGTGATATCTTTCACTAGACCAGATTGCTCAGTGCCCCATCCAACCTGACCTTGAACACTTCCAGTGATGGGGCATCCACTTCTCCAGTAAAAAATCTCTTCTTTATGTCAAATCTAAATCTATCCTCTTTCAGTTTAAAACCTTTGCCCCTTGTCCTGTCACTAGAGGCTTTTGTAAAAAGTCTTTCTCATCTTTTTTAAGAGCTCTCTTCAAGTATTTAAAGGCCGCAATAAGATCTCCGCAGAGCTTTCTTTTCTCCAGGCTGAACAATCCCAACTCTATCAAACTTTCCTTAAGAAGCGACATTCCAGCCCTCTGACCATTGTTTTGCCTCTCCTCTCGATCTGATCTAACAGGTCCATGTCTTTCTTGCACTGGAGCCCTAGAAGTGGATGCAGATGAGGTCTCCTAAGAGCTGAGCAGAGGGGGAGAATCGACTCCCTTGACTTGCTGGCCATACTTCTTTTTGTGAAGCCTGGGATACAATTGGCTTTCTGGGCTGCAAGCACACCTTGCTGGCTGTATAGTAGCTTCAGTAGGGCCAAATAATTTCATTATGTTGATAACACATTTAAAAAACTGGATTTTCCCATTTGAGTTATCCCACTGGCACTCTTTGACAGTAAATGGTGTCGACAGTAAATGGTGTCAACAGTAACTGATACACGCCAGCTTCCTTTAGACATATGATCTGGAGCTACTGCCTTAGGATGTGGGAAATGGGATATTGTTATACTTATTTTCAGACAAGTAATGAAGAAAAGAGTGACAGAATATTAACCAGAAACATGGGAGGATGTTACTAAATATGGGTTAATCACACTGCATAAGAGAAGGTTAAAAATTTTTACTGATTATCCTCCAAAGAGATCAAGGGGCTTGGCAAAACTATGAAGAAAGCTGCCTGATTTGGTAGTTTCCTTACAGTAGAAAGCTAATCACAATTGAAGACACTTCTCTTCCACTACATCAAATATTTTCTGATTACTAATTCTGACTAGTGACTGTCCATGACTCATTATTGCATTTTGTTAACAAAGTAGTAGTCAACAATCTCTTTCATCCTTGGCTTAGAGGTTGCTTTAGTTGTAAGATACATAAAAGCAGAGGGCTGCCAGTGGTAGAGAAATTTTCCTCCCATTAGTCACACTTTCAAAACAAAGCAGTGAATGTTTTAAAATGTTGATGAAAGAAAGACTATCAAATACTAAAACTATCAGTAGTCAAACTGTTGAAGGATGAAGTAATTTGAATCAGTATTGAAGGGTTGGATGCTTATCCTAAGTTTACTTATCCTCATCTAAATAATCTGTGTCTGCAAATTTCCTGAAATTTCAAAGAATGAAAATTCATAAGGCATCTATTTTGATTCTTAACTGTTTCTGATTCTAATTAAGTCACATTACAAGGACTACACATCTCCTGAACACAAGTCTTCAACATCAGCAAAGAATCACAGGTCCCACAGAACTGGGAGCTTCGTTGCAAAACTGCAGCAAGGCACATATGCTATGGTGTGGATAACATCATAGCATATGTATTATGTGTTATCCACACTGTAAGGCTGTAAGTTTGCTTCATTCAAACTTGATTCAAATGAATGAAAAGACAATGGCTGTTAACTGTTTATTCACACCAACAATTCTTTGTTTAAATTTTATTTTTCTCATTTGTATTTAATTTTCAGTGCTTTCCTGCCTGAAGGAAGCATCTCATTTACATTCAGGAAAGATACTTAAATCCAAATTTAGGTATAAACCACAAAGTTCCCTCTGACAGAAATTTAAATAGAGCACAGTACACGTTAATAAAGTAAGGATTTGCAGGCCTGGGCTCATTAACTAGGCAGAAAAAAAACAGACAAAGTTTTCAGTCGAGGCAGATTCCAAATTCTGGATGAGATCTTTTATTCTATGTTATATAATATAGAAGAAAAAAAAATCTTATTTTGAGCTAACTAGAAAAAATGATTCCTAGAATAGCAAATTGCAAGGGCTCTCTAGACAGAGTCAAAAAGGAAATAGGAGGTAACAGTGCATATGTTACAAGAATAAACGTAAAGTAGGCAATGCTAATGGAAACAGAATTAACATAAACAGAATTTGTACTCATTTTTCCTCCAGAAATTGTCAGTTACCAACTGACATCATTATGTTGGCCAGTTCAGTGCATTGCCTATACTGACATCCTTGAAAAGTCCTTTTTGGACATAAATGTAACTCAAAACACTGCACTACTGTATGGTAATTCACTTGTTTCTATCCAGCTGGGCTGCAAAGAGGATGCATAATTTTATCTGTATGCAAAATACTGAAGATTTTTCAATTTCTTGATAAGAAGAAATGGAGATGGAAGACTAGAAATACTGTGCAGCTTGCTAGGACAGACTGAGAATGCTCCAATGCTCTAGGTGATTTTGCCTGAGCTAATTCATCAGTCCTGTAGTCACCCTGCTGAACAGTTAATCACAGATACATACTGACTTCCAGCTGCAAACTTCCACAGTTAACTTCTAAATGATCTGAGAAAGGCTTTTGCAGATCAATTCTTGAAACAAGGTTCTTAACCACAGATTCCATTACTTGCTCCAAGTTCTGTAACAACAAAGTCCCACAAAAGACCATCACAAAGGTACAATTTATGCTAGAGAAGCAGAAAACAGAATGTGCCCCCTGTGTCACTGCACATAGCAACAGACTGAAGAATGGCAGGAATATGAGTTTTGAAAAGAGGTCACTTGAAGATGGTACTATGCAAAGGATATGTGCACTCATAGAGATCTCATTCACATTAACTAAGTGTGGCATTGAGTGAGAAAAGCCATCATCCACCTTTTCATTACAAGGACGTGTATGCAGTATGTACCAGTAACAATGAATCTATGCAGCCTTGGAAATTAGGGTTGGTGGAAAGTGATAAAAAGGACGTGGCGATTACTATGTGAATAGTGAGCAAGGTCCAAGTGCAATTGCACTACCATTTCTAGGCTTTAGCTAGGCACTTCATCACTTTCAGTACTTCGGAAAAGATTGATTCTGCAATAGACTAGGAAATTACTGGTAAGAATAGCAGGATCTACACAAAATCTAACATGCCAATCACTCTCTAAAATTCTTATCACCAAAAGTCCTCCTTTCTACAGCCACTCAGGACACGTGATCTACTAGACAATTTCACTCACCATGTGATGTTTTGTACTTGGAATAAAAACAGATTGTGAGATTTGAGAAATGATCTCAGCAAAATGACACTGGCAGAGCTACATACACCCATGTCTAAGCATGCTTGCTTTTAAGCCATCTTGCAGGGGCTAGAATCATGCCTAATGTAGATCAGCATTAATCCATTAATTTATAGCTACAAAACACTGTAATGTACTGGAACTGTATTTGTTTGCAGTTAAATCTATGGAGCTCACTCTCTCTCCTATTTAAAACTGAATTCAAGTCTCCAGGTAAAGAATGATAATGAGAAGCTGCAGGAACTTAGAATCAATTCTTAAACTGTGAACAGAAAGATGGTGAGTTTCTTTCTAACAAAAAGTTTTTACAGATGCCTAGAAAAAGCTGAGCACATATGAAAACAGCTATCTGAGCTATCTGAGCTACCTTCTCCAGGACAGCTAATTGGTAATGAATGAATTAGGGAGGCAGAAACAAGTGACTGTAGAAAGCAAAGCATAGTCATTGCTGCCAGTCAACCACATGCAGCACGAGGTAGCAGCTTGTCATAAACTACCATGAATAAACAGTAACAGAGATTAGGAAGAAGAGAGGTACAGGTGAAGGAGAAACACACTTGAACTGAAGAAATCAGGGACAGAAGGTGATTGACACCAGCGTCTTTGGAGAAAAGAGCATCAAGCAAGGCTAAGGTGGATGGAAGATACAAGCTTCTGGGGGTTGGTGGAGGCTGAGATTAGAAAGGACGCTGAGAACAGACAAACAGAATAAAAGGGAGAAAAAAAAGAAAGAATGAGCTTCCTGATCACTATTCTCTTCCTCAGAAATTGCACACCAATTGTAGAAGCTTAACTCAAAGTATATAGCCTGCTAATAGCTAGCATAATACTTTTTTCCATGTCCAACTACAATTATTCCAACCAGAAGATGAATGGGGTCATAATTTAGAAGCAAGGAGTGTGGGTAATCTCTCTTAAGGTATACCCTGCAGAGGAGTGAGACAAGCACTTCTGGAGAGGTCTTTAAAATCTGAAAAATGACTCAAGGTAATCATCTGGCTAGTAACACAGACCATACAAGAACAGGAATTCAGGTAATAAATAGCAGTCTGTTGACCCTCTGTAGAACACAACAACAAGAAGTATATTAGCTCCCAAAGATTCACCTTACAACATTCTTTGCTAAAATAGGCTTAGGCCATCACCAAACTACTGTTGTTCTAAAAACTGAAAAAAAAAAAGAAAAAGCTAACATACATCACCTTTGTGGGTTTTTTAATCTGTGGGGAAAACTTATAGTGTATTACTTTCTAGAACTATATTAAAATAAGTACCAATAAACTACAACGATAGTCTGAAAAATTAATAACCTCATCTACCTGCTTCAAGCACTTGAAACAGGTTAAATAAAATAGAGCACTACATCCATATATATCAGCATATTAGAGTGTGGGCAGATAATCTATTACCAGCCAAATCCTTCTTATAACTCTCTTGAGGCTGCTGTCCTGCCACTACCCTCACATCTTATAATGCCATGAGTGCAAAAATAAATATTGACATTACCTGTACCATTTCTGTTCTGTGCTTTCTTGACCTTCTGTATCAAGACTGAATACTTAGATGATTCTCTCTACTTGTGCTAAAACTTTCTTCAGAAAAAAAACAGCCATTCAGGTACAGCAAATAACATGCCTTCCCCACTCAAATGAATTCAGAGAAAAAGTACCAATTAAATAAACAAAAAAGAAAATCAACAAAAAAAATTTGAAAAAAAGAACAAAGCCAGTAAGAGAAGAGAAGGTTAACATGCAGAAAATGTCACTGCTCGCAAGTGAAATCAAGTCACAAACTCTGTATGTATTGGAAGTCCTTATGTAAATAGGATGCTAAAACCAGAAAATGTACAGAAGGAATGTGATCCATTGTACAGAGAGACCTTTCAGAATTTCTTAAAAGGCACTGCAAAATTATGAATCCCAGAATTATCATCCATCTCTTTCAGCAGAATGAACATGAAACAAATGGATCAAAAAGGAGAAAAATTAGAAAGTGACAAAGTTGAACTTCAGACAAGAAAGACGGTAGTTCCAAGACACACTAATGTATTCACAGACTGTTTTTGTTTCCAATTCTCAGTGAATTTTTTAATTACCGGAAAACTGAAGTTTTACCCAGTTCTAGTAATTCTAATTGCAATAGCTACTCGTCCAAATGAAACAACAGTTATTGAATTAATGCAAATTAATAGCTTCCTCTGATCACTATGAGAATGCAGCATCTTGGAGTATAACCACATCTCTGTGGGCTATTTGTAGTATGGCACCCTTCAATTCTAGTCTTACTCATTTCCAAACCATATATCCATGACTAATGTAAGTGTAACAAACACAGTTGTCCCGTGACGGAAATATACATACAAACACATACATGCACACACACATATATGTATGGAACATATGTTTTTTATATATATATATATACACACACACGCACACTTATACTGTGTTCAGCTCTGGGACCCTCAATGTAAGAACAACATGGACCTGTTGGAGCAGGTCCAGAGGAGGGCCGTAGAAGTGATTCAAGGGCTGGAACACCTCTACTATGAATACAGACTGAGAGAGTTGGGGCTGTCTGTCCTGGAGAATAGAAGGCTCTGGGGAAACCTTATTGAAGCCTTCCAGTACTTAAAGCAGGCCTACAGGAAAAGTGGAGAGTAACAGGACAAGGGGTAATGGCTTTGAACTGAAAGAAGGTAGATTTAGATTAGATACAAGAAACAAATTCTTTACTATGAGGGTGGTGAGGCACTGGAACAGGTTGCCCAGAGAAGTTGTAGATGCCCCCTCCCTGGCAGTGTTCAAAGCCAGGGTGGACGGGGCTTTGAGCAACCTGGTGTAGTGGAAGGTGTCCCTGCCCATGGCAGGGGAGGTGGAACTAGATGACCTATAAGGTCCGTCCCAGCCCAAATCATTCTATGATTCTATGTTTCTGTGATTCAACAATATGTGTATTTCAGTTCAATTTAAATTGGCATTAAAGAGCTCAATTGTATGTCACATGGTAGATCTGAACTATGAATCATGTGAAACCATCAAGCATCTTTTCTACTTTTTTCATAAATACCACATAACTTCATTACACCCCTCTCGACTGGAAAGATCTTTCTCAAACTAACTTAGTTTTTAGCATTGCAATCTGGAATTTTGTTTTCAGTTCCACCACTGGCGCTCACACATGACCTTTAGCACATCATGTCACATTTTTGTGGCTCAGCTCGTTGATTTGCAAAATGGTACAACAATACCTGTGTTGCAGCTAATTGATACTCTCACATGGCAAGACAGTCATAGATGAAAAGCTTTATCTAGGAGTGTCCTGCGAAGCCAAATGCAAGAGGACATGTAATGACAGGACTAAGGTTGGCTAGTATCATAAGAATTAACTCTGTAACTGCCAAAGAAAGCTAATTATATGACGATAGATTATGGCAATGCATTTTTGAAAGAACACGCATCACATAACACGTACTTATCTTCTACTGAAAGATGAACAAGAACAAAAGTAGATTTTACAGCACTGTGCTACAGTTAATGTACAATATAAAGGATAATATCAGGACAGAAGGCCACACCAGAGTGGCAGATAAGAATGAGTGGTATTTTTTAATCTTTTTAACTAATGTCTGTTCACTTCGAAGTCACTTTTTGCCCTAGTCTAGCAGTATTCGAGTGTATTAAAGTGAGCAGAGACGTTATTCATGTCCTTAGGTCCTTCCTATGTTGCAAAAAGGTTGTGAAGAGTTTTTAAAGAACTGAATACAGTCTATATGCTTTAAAGTGCATTTTCCCAGGTAAAATACAAATAACAGACACTTGCACTCATATATATCCACCCAAGAAACACACTTTAATGCTACACTCATATAAAGCACTTGAAAGGAAAAGTAATTTCAAAATGAAACTCTTGTGTTGGTATGTCAATATTTCTCATGTTATTCTTGTGAAATATTTGTGAGACATTTTACAAAATGCTTTTATCTCAAGATAATCCCTTGTAACAGAAAAAAAGTTCTGTATTTTCTCCGAAAATTTTAATTCAAAATCTCTTCAGCTAGAAGCTAATTATTATTTTTTAGAAGTCCTTTAAAAATAAATATTTATGTATCTCAAATATGCATATAGTAATAGAACTTAATAGAGAAAATTTATCAAATTATACTACACTCAAAACTCAGAGTCCAAAAAGTTAGTATAATTTGCTACTTAAGACTCTGTTGCTACACACATATAGTTCTAAATAAATAGTTTGTAAATCACAAAAGGGTAGATTCATCACTTTGTGATTCAGTATTAAGCCCTTTCATTTTACTTTTTATCTTCATTTTCGTTTTCATTTTTATTTTCCTTTTCATTTTCATGTTCATGTCTCTTTAAGTAAACATCACACTTTGGAGCTATTCAAATGAGTTGTATCCATTTAACTCCACAGCAAACCTCACAACAAGAATTTCTTTCAATGCCTTGAAATAATCAGATAAATCACTAATTTGTGATTCTTTACTGCTGGGCTTTCCAATGAATTGTTTTTTTACTGTTTTCATGATCTGACCTCCATTTTACGAACTTTTAGTTCTCTTTCCACTAAACTTGCCAATTCCACTTTTTAGAGCTATCCCCAAGAGTAATGATTGCTCAAGCAATTAAAATTGTCAGTCGACCTCTGTTTTTGTATTGATATGATTTTAGATTAATGAATTTGCTTTCAGCTACTTGGACTGTCATTGTCCAGCTGAGTTTTCACTACATAGGAAAACTACGTCTCATCTGGTGTGTCATTGAAAATGTGTTTTTATTCACAAAGATCAGTATTAGAGAATAGTAGTAGAATGTCCATTATGCTTTGCCTTCACCAACTTTATTTGAACTACGAGTCTCAGATATCATCTGTTTCTCCTATACTTTGAAATGAGCCTTAACAGAACACAGTAGTATATTCCTAGCCATATACTCTTACCATGTACTGTTGTTCCCATCTGTAATTTCTTCAGATGCTGTAGATTTGGATGTGACTGACCAGTATGTAAGTCTCAACTCACCTTCATTATTGACTGATGTTGTGAATTTACCTGGATACAGTGCTCCTCCTGTACATTTGTTGGAAGCACAATTTACTACCAATTTTTTCTACACTAAAAGGAAATAAAGAGATATAGTATCCTTTTCCACAAGAGTTATATTCTCAGCACATGAAATACCATCACTACACAGCCTGGTGGGCTCAGGACTCTGGCCTATCTGTAGAAACACTTCAAGTTCCAGGACAAGAGCATGTTTACTCAAAATCTGTATTTCAAATCTATTTCATAAGCCAGTATCCATTTGGAAGCAAACTTGCCTAGGAGCTATATAAATATTGCTCTGAAAAATTGTATTTATTTCAAGGCTTTCATGGTCAATTCTAATTTACTTTACAAAATGCATGCAAAAGTTCATTAAGTATATGTTGTTCTCCTTCATTATCAACATAAGGAAACTACTGATACTGACCCAGGAACCAGGACTAGCATTTTCTTTGCTCAGACAAACTTCTTAAGGGCAAGGTTTCTAGATTATCAGACTATAATTACTCGTATTCCAAGTAACATATTTCTTTTATATTGCTTACGTCTTTATCCTTCCTTCCTCACTCCATAAGAAAATATTTTAAAGTTTTCTTACTGTACATTAAAAAAAAAGAAACAACAAAAAAGGAAATAGTGAAATAGTTTTATCATTGTGTCTTTTAGAAGGAATACAGCGATTTGCAATCTGAAGATATGCAGAAAGCCAAGGATAACATAATAGTGCTAGGTTTTTAGATGATTATTTGGGAAAATTAACAAAACTGGTTTATGTCACAGGCAAATCATAACATAGGCAAATAATAACACTTGCAGGAATGGGACAAAATCAGAAAAATTAAAAGAACATGCAAGAAATTTTTTTAGTGCCTAGTGACACATGAAGATTTGGAACAATTTGTCCCCTCAGTGGCAACAACCGATATTATTCAGAACAAATCGAAAGAGGAGGTCAGACTACTTTAACCATCAAGTATGGCTTTGCACTACAAACACTACTGAAGGCACCAGGATCTTCATTCAGAGTCTCCTGAATGTCTTTGATAAAGAGCAGCAATATAAATTTGTGATTAAAGAGCTACAAATTTAATAAAATAAAATAACTCATTTTTCTAGTGAAAAGCCTCATTATCACAGTGTTTACCTGGACAGTGCTAAGTAGATTCTGTAAAGAAATTATGGAGCCATGGTTCAGCCAAATTAATCCCAGGAATAATTCAACACAACAAGCTACAGATTACAACTGACAAAGATGAATTTATCACATGATGTTCTATATACCACATTATTGAAATGTGATGACATCCTATTCTTTACCAAATTTCAAAGAAAAAAGTAAACGTTTAAGAAAATAGATACAATAGTTGATAGAAAAACAGTAAAGTTACCTAGTAATGCAGGCGATACAGTCCCAGATCATATGGGGAGCCATTCTGCTCCTACTAGCTATTTATTTCTATGACCCTGCTTTTGTATCACTCTCAAGTTACTCTTATTTGTGGTTTCAGAAATAAGCAGAATTAATTTTTATATCCATTCTTGAGTTCATGGAATTTTTAATGTGACATAAGAATGAACGAAAGAAAGAAAGCAAGAAAGCAAGCAAGAAAGAAAGCAGCAAAAAAGCAGGAAAGAAAGCAAGAAATAAGCCCACCTGCCCCCCCCCAAAAAAAAAAAAAAAAAAAAA
>Ga0065711_1030266_pt1 | contig 33104 bp, 9 predicted proteins | sample Hoacrofraction12_FD_59098 | JGI IMG/M metagenome (GOLD analysis project Ga0065711, IMG submission 59098) | Hoatzin crop microbial communities from Cojedes, Venezuela - Epithelial fraction 12 v2 (version 2) | ecosystem: Host-associated > Birds > Digestive system > Esophagus > Crop | place...
ACTCGTTCTAGGCAACCCCCTGGATGGAGCCTCACCTTCACCCACATCCTCTGTGGCCAGTCCCTCACATTCCAGAGCCCCATATCTGTTGCTTAAGGGCAACTGGGCAGTGAGGGAGGCCGGGGGGAGATTCGCTTGTCCCCCGGAGCAGGGACCTGTTTCCATTCCCCCCCATCTCTTAGGCCCTCTCAGAGTCAAGCTGGTGTTGTGCTAAAAGAGATTTAGCAGCTTACGTCCTTGCTAGCTCAGGCACCTCTGCATTGCGCTTGATTTTGTTGTGGGGATATGCCCAGCTGTGAAAGCAACTGAGGAATATATATCCATTCTCCAGATCTTTCTTTGTCTTTCCTGGATAGGCAATATAAGCCTTTTAAGGTATGGGGCTTTTGCAGCCTATGTTCTTATGTATTACCTAGCTTTTGAGTGTTGGACCGTATTTTAGTAAAAGGAGGAATGTTTAAAACATTTAACAGAATAGGAAGGAGTTGTATATATTGCTTTCTTATTATTTTCTCATTAAGTCTTAATAATGAAGGATAAAACTAATGAGGTATATCATAGTAGCAAGAAACCAGTCCGTAAGTTAACTATCAATATGCTTTGTGGCAGTTGAAGATACTTGGCTTAATCCTGTGCATGCCAACAGTCTCTGAATACACACCTTGTTCTGTTTCAAGGACATCTATGAGAGATGTGCTGCACTAGTAGTCTGAATATGTGTTGTGAACGCTTATGGAGAATTTCCAGACATCCTACTACTTTTACAGAAATCTTGGACAAATACTGTGAAGCCACTACTATCATAGTTGTCACTGTTCCCTTCTATCCACGGTTCCTTCACAAAAAGAAAAAAACAACCCCCCACAAAATCAGCTTCCCACTTCCTTCTCCATATATTCCCAAGTATATGGAAGGCATCACACAGAGAAGGAACAGTCATGTTTATTGTTTTCCCTTTCCAGGTATTGTTATTGCAACTTTTTTGTTAGTACAATCTTCTCGATCTGTGCAGTGTACAAGATTGGTGATTTCTAGATCTGCTGTTAATTCCATGGGATTTCTTTACTAGCCTCAGACTGCTCATCTCAAAACATTGCACTGAGAATGAAGATGCATGGGTTTATTGCCCAAATACTGACTTCCAGTAATAGTGAACCTCTTTCCCTACTTCTGAGACATATATTTTCTACCTCCTTTGTGTATTTCCTCTTCTCTATGCAGTTCTGCATAGAGAAGAGGAAAACAGCGATGACATTTGTAAAAACTGCACTGTCTGGGTACTTGTGAAATCTGAAGCAGTTTGTTCAATCATTTTGTTATTAATATTAGTATTTTTTGTTAACTCTCATATCAGTTCATGACCTCAGTCTTTACTAGAAAAGGACAATGACATTACCCAGACACAGCCTTCTCAGATGAAGTCTAAAATTACTCTATCATTAATATTGAGAGTATGAAATGACTTCTGATGCCTTTGAGAAGCCATGTCCGGGTTTGTAGATAAAGAATATGAAAAGAACCTTAATCATGTTTGATTTACAGTATCAGTTAAATAATTCTTAGCATCACATTGAAAGGATTCATTGTTTATCACATTTGCTAGTATCAGGTCCACTCAGCCAACCTAACGAAGTATGTGGATGTGCTGCTCCTCCTGAGCCTTCTCCAGATCTAGCAATACATTACCCACCACGGAGGTGTTCAGAGAATTCAGTATCAAAACCACATCCGTTCATATGGTGTTGTAGCCCAGATATAGCCCAATTGTTGCACAGTTGCAGACTGTCTCTGCAGTGAAATTTGGAATGAACATGTCTGGGCAGAATCCGAGAAATTTCAGAGAATCATCGAATGATTTAAGTTTGAAAGGATCTCAGGTCTTGTGGTTCAAGCGTCTTACTCCTCCTTACAGCAGGGCTATCTGGACATTTGTGTGCATTGCTAGATCAATGTCTAAAGCCTTCTAATTCTATCTAGATGAAATCTGCAAGAGTAAAGACACAATGTCTAGGCAACCGAGATATATAAAGCCGTTACAGAAGAGAAAATGGCAGAAACCAACATTAGTGATCAACAACAGAGCTAATCATGCAGAAGTGGGTGCCTGAATTTAGCTAATGATTTTAAAGTAGTTTATGGCCTAATAAACTTCTAACACTCCAGTGGGGATTTCCTGTGAAGAGCAGACTCAGTCCTGCAGTTAATCCGTTTGTTATACTGTCTTTGTTCTTGTGAAGAATGTTATTTACATTTCTGTAGCCTTATTCAGGGAGAGAATAGGGGCTGTATGGGAACAGAAAGACTGTATGAAAGGGGGTAATGTAAATTTTTGGAAGAGGACTGTCCTTTTCCAGCAGTCTAAAGCGCAGTCTGTAATTAATCTGTAGTTACTTGAACAGCTAGATGTAACAATTGCTTATATTAAGGTGGCAAAAAGTTTGCATTTAACGTTGCTGGCTATATGGGTATGAGAATTTTGCTTTTAGGCCTAGCTGTTCCATATATGACCACTGCCCACAGTAATTTTTCATCTGAAGACAGAAATGAAACTATTGTCCTTATGTAATATTGATTTTGGGGGAACTTTTTCAGTGTAAAAATAGAAAAAAGGTATACTATTTAATTCTATCTTTTTATGTCAAAACTGGATGAATTAGGAAAGAGGTATGTGAATGTATTTGTCAAGGGACAACTATTAGTTAGTTTGGACAATACAAGAAGAAATGAGAATTTCTGTAACAATAATATAGAAACTGTAAAGGGAAACAAAAAAAACCACCCAAACAACAAAGGCAATTCCTAACCTATTAGTGTGCAAGAGAGTTGAACAGAAAGTGCAAAATATCTGCACATAGGATTCAGGAAATATGTTTTCCCAAGGGCATTAGAAAAATACCGGTCAACTATAGTTCACGTTGCCTGGTGGAATACTCTTCTGCTGCTTCCTGCTGCCTACGCTATTGTCTGCTCAAAATTCTGGCATGTATCATCTCGGCTTTCCATTGCTGACATCACCTGATTGCACCATTCATTCAAGTCAGTCAAGCCTTGTAACACCAGAATATGTAGCAGCAATCGAAAGAAGCTGAGCTCCAACCTACACAGCAAGTTTCTGCTTGGTAGCCCCGTACAGCTAGTTCTGCTCACGGTGGGTCAGCATTATAGCAGCAGAGCCAGCCAGAACTGCTGTCATGGAAGGGAGGACGTGGCCTCTTAATTTTTTTCCCTGATGTTTGGGTTTTTCTCAAACCCCATCCCTCAAAACCGCACAGCATTGTTGTTTCATGAATACGTTGTTTCCATCGAGTACTGGCAGTCCTGACATTGATAGGCAGTGAATCAATACTTTTGTAGAATTGTGAAGCCAAACTATTTCTGCAGATCCACAACGTGCAATGTGTGGTTTTTCATTCTGGATGTAATAACTGCAATTTGAAATACTCCCCCACAAGCATTGATTGCATGCTTTAAGAAATTCACAATAAAGAATTTAATTAAGAAAGAAACTGCATCACTCTGTTTTAAAAAGAAAAACTCACCTGACTTTTTTTTTTATTTTGGGGCTATAATAGCAATAACCGTCTTTAGCTGAGGACATTTCCTGGGGCTTAATGGCCCATGGCTGTGCTTCTTCAGGTGATCATCATCTCCCAGCAGTCATTAATCCCCTACAAATGCCCTGCACCTCAGTCATTGCATGTGCTTAAATGTGCTTCTCCTGAAAATGAAATACTTCTATATTTAATGCCTTTTCCAGGAATAGGAGTCATCTTTCTGAGGTGAGAACGAAAGGAGCTTAGTAACGTGTCAGAGAAGTACTAATTATGACAAGTGGGTAAGATCTGTTTCTGGTGATAGCACAACAAAGAATTTTTCCACAGTAAGAGCATGTTATATGTAAGTCGTCATTTTATGTATGTCACAATTCACACTTATCCCAGTTACATAATAGCCAAATCAGAAATACAGATAGTTATTTGTAGTTGGTTTTCTTCTATAGGGCATCTCAGCATAGAAATAAGGCATCTCACAAAACAAGGAGAGTATGTGCCTGCAGCACTGCTTAAAATGTTTTTTCATTCCATAGCTGTAACATAGAGCTATGCAGTTTTACAAGGTGTTTGTGATAATGCAAGAAATAGGGAAGTTAAATCTATCGTACCTAAAGGTCTGAAACTCTTATAAATAAATCTTTGGGTGAGAATTTTATGAGTCTTGGGACCACAAATAGAGCATGAACAGTGTCATCAGAAGTTTTAAACACAGTAGACAGCCTGCCCTTGCTCAAGTAGCATTAAAGCCAACAATGAAAATAGCTGAAGGGAATTTGTCTTGCTAGAGGTTGAATAGGGATTTTATTTTTCTCTTGTTTGATTGGAGTTTTACTTACTGATACGTTGTGGCATTTCCATCTTGTACTACAAAGTATGTACTGCATAGATTACCTGAAGCCTGTACCTGTCCCAAACAGGTTGAGAGGGATCAGACCTGATCCTATTGCTTTCCCTTAAAAGAGTGCAGAATTAGTACCTTTTAGGTATTAAGGTAATTTATTATTTTTATTAGATGTTCAGATCTCATTTACTTTGCTGAGTGACTGTGTAGATGAGGACAGAAGTGGATTTTGGGGCCATACGTTTTTAAATGTTGAATATTAAATGCTGTTAGTTCTGTCCTAGTCAGCACCTTTTGATTGCAGATTGACCTGAAAAAAAGAATTATTGTATCGTGATTCCAAAATTACTTTTCTTTTCAATTTTCTGTGTCCCTTCAAGCAACAAAAAAAATCACCTGAACAAAATATCTTTTCATATAAATGGAATGTTTTGTTTAACTTACAGTAACAAAATCATTTAGTTCAGGAACCCATAACAACTGTCTTAATTTTGCAATTTTCTAAGTTAAATAATTTTTTCCAAGTGAAAGACAAAGATTTATTTCAGGAAATTTAAAATACAAAATTTCACATAGACACATGCACATGCTGGTTATCCTGCTCTCTTTCTTGTTTTTTGGACATAGCTATTACCTGAATTAAACTTTACCCTGTAAGTATTCCTACTCATTCCAAAGCAGTTTTCAGCAAATAAACTAACGAAAAAAGAATTTAGAGCTCTCATTAAAATTCACCAAATGAAAAAAAATGATGCACAGAGCCAAGGACAAGATAAAAAGTATTACATCTTTAAGTTGTTTCCAATCTAGTTTATATCTCATCATAAATAGCAGGTTGGGAATAAGTACTGACCTATTGTACTGAGGCTAGAACATTGCTTTTGCCATAGGTCATATTTAAGGCTACTTTGGGTGTTTGAATCCTACCATGCAACTTACAATGTCAGCATTCTTCAGACTGTTTGCCAAAAAATCAGTTAATATTTTTGCACCTACCTTCTGTCACAGCTGGTGTTGTTATTGTCCTTGTCTTATTATATATGACTCTGAGCACTCCAAATCCAAACTCAATTACAAAGTAGGGAAGGTCATGCAGACTTTGCCAGTTATCTTGTTTTGGTACCATTCAGAAAGAATAAATTCAAAGAGGAATGTACACAATAAAGAGTAACAGAAAAAAGAAAACATATGTTCCTAAAGTGAATTTGTCAGTATGCCTAGAAATCTTGTACAATTTTTCTGCTCGAGAGCTCTGTGTGTTCACCTGTTCATTATATTTACAAAACGTGTAATTTAAAAAAAAATCTTATATAATATTTCTTATTTTAAATTCTGTGTTGTAGGTCTTGTTTTCCCTCTGCACTGCATTCTGGGGAATCCAAATTATGAAGCGGATCACTTTGTCTAAAGACAAATATCACTAAAAGAGCAGTTCTAACATCACCGTGATTATGGAAACAACACTTTGGAATAACCTTTGAAGTTCCTTGGAATTAATCAACCATGAATCTTACTGACTCACAGTCATTTCACTTGTGGTAGGAAAGGTTTACAATTTTCTGTGAAGGTTTGAAAGATTCGTTAGGAAGTGTATTCATTTTTATTTGATTTTTTTTTTTTTAAATATTTAATTTCCCCCCACTTTAAATAAAATGGTCATTCACAACGTATTTTTACATTCAAGGGATTACAAAGTCATAGAAACCATGTAAAACTAATTGTATTTAGCCGTGATTTTTTTTAGTAATTGTATGTGAAAAGTATTTTTCAGAAGACCAGTAGTTAAAATCATATTTGTTGTAACCTGGTGTAAAGTGACTGACTGTCTTCCTATTGAGGCTAAACGTAAACATATGTGAATGTCAGTTTTTCCGTAATGATTGAATTACATTAGAATCTTAATGTCATGCCCAATTTGGTGTTCATAACATACAGCTACATGAGGATGAGTAGTCAAGGCAAGAAAATGATTAAAAACAGCATGATAAAATAACTTGAACTAGTATGAGTTGAAACATCTTCAATAAAATTGGCTGATGTATGTGTTGTGTAATTCAGATTTCCAGTTTAGATTGAATTATTTAAAGAGTACACCTGCAGTTGCCAACTTTAGATACTGATCAAGCCGGCACTTACACGTGGGCATCCCATTGACTGACGTTACTCACGTGACAAAGTATTTGCAAGGCTGGGCCCTTAATTTCTGGTGATTTCCTGCCGGGATGGTCTCAGGGGAGATGCACGTCTTGTCTTTCAGGAGCTGTTGGAAAGATGATTTGTACTAAGATAGGAAAATTAAATACAAATGGTAAAGGGAGTCTCCAAACAGCAGGACTGGCAAAGATACTGGAGCTAGGTTGTTTTTTTTTCCTCACACTCTTCCAACTTTTTATTTGGCTCCAAGACTTGTAGAAGTGCTTAAAGTCAAGAAGCTGAAAAATGTAGGCTGTCTTTCATGATTCAAACTAGTAATAATACCTGGATTAAAAAGTGGGTTTAAGTTTGGGTTGGGTTGGGTTTTTTTCCGATTCCATTTTTCTTTTAGATGTTAATGAAATGCTAACAGACATCTCGGGTTTGGACAGTTAGCCTACTTTTAATTAACCCATATTTTCAGTCTCTCGCTGTAACAGATGCTACAGTTTACATAACTGGATGTTTCTGATAAATTGTCGGAAACACAATAATGTCATATAAATAAAATTGAACGAATATTTAGTGATGATATCAGCTTAAATTTATGAAATTTTTTACTTTGAAACCCAAATTTTAAGTTACTCCGTCTGCGTCTCAAATGCCTTATGCTTTTCACTTTAGATTACGCTCAAAGACCTTGAAATATTTGACTGAGAAAGCAGGTTTTAGTTTGATTAAACGTACTAATACCTGTGATGCAAAGTAAGGATAATACCTTCCTAAACTGAAGATGTGTTTAAATAGAGGACTGCCTTGTGGATCTTCTTCAGTTTACATAATGAGAAGATGAGAAAACTTCCCCATGAAAAGCCTAGAAGCAATCAGATTTTAAATACTTCTTGAGAAGTTTAATTCAAACTTTTATTCATAACAGGGTAGGTTTTCAATGTCTGTTTAAGAAGTGGATAAGTACAATTGTATACCTCTGAGTTCAAGAGTGGAAATACAGTCTCGTGACTAACACACTGGTGTGACAACCAGGAGCTTTCTCTGGTGCTACCAGTTCTGACAGAAATTACCATCTCTCTGCCTGAATTTCCCCTTCTGTGGAATGCAGGTGATGGCAGTACTTGATGGTGTCTTTCACCATAGTCAAAGTGCTGCATTTGGGATCTTGTCCCTACGAAGCTGTTATAGGATATTTAAGGAAATGGCAGAATCTGATTCCAGAAGTACAACACAATCTACAGACTTCTTATGTGACCCCCAAAGTTAGTGTACCTATATTTTCAAAATTTGTAACAGTGCTATCAATCTCACAGGCATATTTTGAGGTCAGTTTAACATAATGACTAAGTAACTTAACAAATATTCATATTGTAGGTCAGTTTCCTTATCAAAGTAAATCCTTCAAAGAGGTAGGAATAGGATAAAGATTTAACATTTTCTGCATTTAAAAATCTGCAATCTTGAAAGGATGATAATGAAGTTCTGAATTAAAGTAAATTAATTTTAAAGACATCATAAATAATGTCATTTATTTACATAAAGCAATGAAAGGAATGTAATTCAAAGGTAAATTCAGATTAAGATGTAAATGTTTTACATTGATCAGCAGTTTCTCATTCTAGTCACTATCAGTTGCCTACAAATAAATTGAAAAATGCAGATAAACTAGTGACAAATATAAAAGGCGCCATACTTTATCGAAGATCTTATCTGAAATAAAACAGGTGTACTCAAATGAAGTCTATTTTAATAAATGAAATATGCAAAAAACAGGCAGAAAATATAATCCAAATATACCCCTGCTACAGCCTATTGTCTCAGAGATCCTGACCTCTACGGAAACCTTACTTTCCTATCTTAAAATTGTTGCATTTCTCAGCTTGGTGGGAATCTGGAAATGAAACATTTCTCAGTTTGAATTTAGCACCCCCAGTTTGGCCAAATGTGGAGGGGGGGGGGCGGAGGGGTGTCTACCATTGGGAATATCTAACACGTCTAACAGAACTGTGCCCCCTATAAAAAGTGGCTGATGAAGGCAAACTGGTTGTTAAAAGAGGCTTAATAAATATCCTCTTTTCCAAGGGTTTTTAAATGCCAATTTCCTACATCCAAGGACATGCTGTTGTGTATAGGTTGTTCGAAAGCGAGGTGCAGGAGTGGAACAACGTTCTTCGCATTGCATACTGAGCAGCGTAGAGTCTGAGAACAACTCCTCTGGCTGAAGGCTTGAACAGACTCACCGTGGGTGTCTAAGACTCTTGTACTTTACAATAACATCCATTGGGCCATATAAGCAATCCTTTGGAAACAGACTGGAAGCTAGGGTTTGCCGTTCCCAGAGCAATGGCAAGGGTTTCAATGGCAAGCTTATAGAAACACCGTGACTGCCTCATTTTCCCATTAACTGTGTGGTAGGTAGCTACATCCTTGTCAGCTTGCCTGTCATGATTTTTTTAAAATACAAACTATTTCAGTATTTTAGGCACCTAACACCAGTACTGGATCTAATTCATACAGTCTTTATAGCCGCTGCATAGAGTGAAACAGTCATCCCAATGATCTCTCGTTTCGAGTAATGAAGAGACTCTCGGATACTAGATAGCCAATGGATTGAATTATGTGTAGTTAGTATATTACATACAGTCAACTGAATTAATTAAATGCTAACTGCAAACATTGCTTCTTGCTAGGATATATTAGTGATATGTTGGTAAGCCATCCTTCTCCCCTCACCTTTTTAATATTCCATTGCTTATTGTGTTAATGTTTGACCATGTGGTGTGGTTTGAAGAATTGTATGGGATCAAGTGAAATCAGGTGAATTAAGTGAGGAAATTAGTGAATAAAATATTGATGCAGCACTAATAGATTTTGTGCTCTTGTAGAGGGCCACTGTTGCATGTCTCTGGAAATAAAAATATTCTGCAGGCTAAAACCGTAGCCTCATGTGTCCAAGTGAGAAACTTCATAAACAACATTTGTGATATTTGCAGTATTGCTTAAGACTTCCTCTTGGTTTTGTTTGTCCTTAAACTCCCCAGTGGCACACCTTGGGGGAAAAATGTAGACAAACAAAACTTTTTTTTCAGCAAGAGTGTTAAAAAAGTGACTTCCTCTGCTCTTTCTAGCTGTTGTAATGTCACATCCCTCCACGTGGCCTTTCCTGGACTGTGTACACAGCAATATCAAGTTACTGAAAACCCAGAAGCAAGCAGCTGATTCCTGTGTTCACTTGAGACCTGACCCTGTGCCATTCAAGTCACTGAAAAACTTGCTGCTGACCTCAGCATCAGGGCATTCCCTGTACAGAAAGAATAAGAAGACAGTATTTACTGCAGCTTAAGCTTTGGTATGGTGCCTTAGTTAGCAGTAACACAGCTGTGCAATTATGTGTTTCCATAAGCGGCTAAGATGGTGTTATTTAAGAAGTGCCGTATAAGATATGGCACATTGGGATATGGTTTAGCAGGCATAGTGTTGTTGGACGGATGGTTGGACTCCATGATCATAGAGGTCTTTTCCAACCTATGATTCTATGATTCTGTTTGCGTTACGTTAAAATCAGAGCCCTTTGACGGATAAATGATGAGAGTTAAAGCTGTAAGCTATGCATACCAGATACAAAAGACTCGGGGCCCTTTCTTTTGTCTTTCCTGTCTCCAGTTTTCTCTCAAGTCTGTGGGATTAGGGACATCATTACCTAAACTGTGATCTAAAAGGACGTATTTGATCGGACATATTAAAGCTTCCTTTTCACAGATATATTTCTGTGAGCTTTCAGGATTTCACGTGATGCGATTAGACATTGCTAAGCTGAATGGCATTGAAGGTAAGAGTTGTTTGGACTTTACTTCTTTTCTCTTTAACTTTTTAACTTGTGGTAAGAAGAGCTAAGGCTCAGTGATGGAGTTCCTTAAGATAAGCGACAATTCTCAGAGAACGCTCAAAGCATTTACAGATCATTAATACTATGCAAACTGTGTTACCCACACTTGAAGTTTTGCTTAAAACTCTGGCTCCTGGCATCCTGTGACTGCTGCCTTTTTTTTTTTTTTTAACTTGCTTTCTTTAACAAATGTTTCTGACCGCTTAAAACAAGAGGCATAGAAGATTCAAAATCTGAGAGGCAAACAGGACAACTTTAATAGATAATATTCTAAAATATTTTCCCTTTTAAACCACCCTAGTGATTACATGAGTCTTGACTCACAAGTTTTAAACTCTTGGGATTGCTAACGGGGGAAAAAACTATTCTCGGTCTATCCTTTTTCCATACAACCTCTCGTTCCAGAATAGGCATATACAATAGTCGTGAGGCAGAGTTTTGCTGGGTTTCCTGGTTTCCTGCTGGTGTTTGACCTGTCTGGTTTGGAAGTAAACCAAAGCGATCCACAGAGCTGGCTCGCTGAGAGTGCACTACTCTTGGTAACTCTCGGCACAGGCAGACCTCAGCCACAGTATGTCATGTTGCCCATCGCTCCCAGCAGTTCTGGTCAAAGCAAACAAGAGATGTACTGACGACTTCAGGATTTTCTCTTTCTACAGAGGAAAGAAGTGCAAAGATACTGAGTTTGAAACTCAGATACAAACCACAAGGTAAAACAAAAATAAGATATCTCATACTGGAGAAGTGCTTCCATATTAATATCAGGGCCAACGGAAAACTTGGCTCGGTCCTTTGTCATTCTTGCCCCACCTATGGAAAACAGCAGAAAAATGTGGAAACACTGAGTAAGAATGAACTGCCTTGTATTTATGGTTTGGCAAAGAAAAAAGTGATACAAAATGAATCCTCTCACCCCCCCGCCCCTTGCTATATTTTTAATGCTTCCTCCTGTATTCTTTCTTCCCATTCTTCTGTCTGTGTCTGTGGTGTCTATTTATCTTTGCAAAAAATCCTCTCCTCTCTTGCTTTAGGTTTCTTATGTGTGGAGGTACATAATGGCATATTTCATATCCACAAATACGTTCTTTTGTTTTAATAGATGAAAGTCAAACATGCTTACCGAAAGGTGACTACTTTCTTTACTATTCCTGTCAGTCAACATGCTCTTCTAGCATGCAAAACACAAAATACACTGCTCGTACATTGTTAAAGTTAATATTTATTTTATGTGTAACTATCTGCCTACTGTCCTCTAGTGATTCATTTTCTATTTCCATTCCAGTAACATAGCACTGTCCTTTTCCCGGTTTCTACTCCCTCTCCTTTTTCATTACTGGTAATTCCTTCTAGTTGCTTGTTGTCCCTTCAGCACTGTGCTTTAGCTGTCACTGCCTGTCTCTGCCTCAGGATGTGCTACTACATTTTTTATGCACTGTTTTCTAACCTGCTGATTTTACTGTGGCAGAGGGAGGCAACCCCATAATAACAATGTTTGATTAAAAAGAGATTAAATGAATAAAGACAATCATGGAACGTTTTAAAAAATATGGAATTTGTGGTGTTTCTGCTACTTACATTTTTCCACAGACCTTGAATGTGAGTACTTATCAGCACATAAATTAGAATTATAGAAATTTTTCCAGGAAAGAAAAATACTGTAAGACAATTGAACTACAATTTTTAGATTGAAGAATAGCCTATTAGCTTACTGAGTGTGATCATGTCTTTTGCTGGTGTCTGTCTGTGTTAAGGTCATGAACCTGTTATTTGAAGATAATGGTATTCCTCCTTTGCTTCAACAGCAGCATTTGTGATTTCAGTTCTAACAGCCCTTTACCTTCTCTCCACTCATGACTCATGGCTGACTCATCACCTTTAATCATTCTGAAAGCACGGATTTTATTTTTGCTCTTCTTTTAATCACAGTGCAAAAAAAATGCTTTGAGGGAGGATGAGGTGTTATACACAGAAGCAGTGTAGGTATGGACTAACATACTTATTGTTGGAAAACCTCAAGTACTCCCAGTTGTCTCTCCATCACCATAAAATGGCTTTCACAGTGATGTCTAACAGAGGAAAGCCTGATGATCAGGTATCGGTGGTCAAAATGAAAGGATGTTTCTTAGATTCTGACAGCAAAGTTTGCCATTGAAGGTCAGACACTTTTGGTTTTATTTTATATATGTCTTATTTTCCCTGAAATACAGCTGTAAGAGAGGAGTAATGTACTCATGCCTTCATGCCCCAAAAGAAGATATATACTAGAATATAGTTTTTTCTTTGCCAGCAATATTCCTATTATTTCTGTGAAAATCTAAGAGTGCCTCATGCCTATGCCTGATAATTGGACTGTAGTATGTCTGTAAATGGCCTTATTAGTGCGAAACAATGAACAATGGTTTGTGCTACAGAAGCAGAATTATTGCTCAGGGGTTTTTTTTCCCTAGGATTTATCTTTGCAGGAAAGCCCTGAGGTAGTGTTGGAATTCAATTAGCGTAGGCCTGGGTGTTATAGGACCGTGGGCACTTGCTGTACACTGCTAAGGGCTTCCTCTTTGCACCTCTTTATGGAAGCCTGTAATATTTTCCCTGAGGAATCAACCAGCTCTTGAGATGTTACATGAAAAATAACTCATCTCTGAGTGTGGCTGAGCAACATCTGAGCATTGCCAGAGGTGGGAATTGTACCATATCAAGCATCCTAATCAAGATGAGATGATCAGTCTACCTTCCCTGGTGTTTCCAGTTGGGGAAGTAGAGATGAGCTTGGGTAGCAAGAGCTGCAGAGTCAGAGGAGCACAGGGTTGGGGCAGGAGGCGGGGATGCCCTGGCGGGAAGACACAAGAGGAGGTTGGCCATTACAAGCCTAGGTAGGCACAGATGTGTCTAGCACAATGTCCCTCACATTCAAAATAGAAAGTTAATACGAACCGATAAAATGAAGAAGATGGTCCACAAACAGTGCCTATGGCCAATCTGTAAGGGGAGATGGTGGTAGTGGTTATTATTATTCTTTCTTTGGGTTTCTCCTGTTCAGAAAGTCCTCCATCACACTATGCCTTGGCTAAGTGCAAAGTGCATGGGTCTTCTAATACATAGCAAAGATTTTTCTGTCAATACTTTAATCAAGAAGATGGAATGGTATGCTGGTGAGTTTGAGCATTTTTGACATGTATTTGCAGTGCACGTTTTACAGTCTTGTCAGATTCTATAGCACTTATATGTAAGAAAGAAAATAGGCAAGACGTAGATCTGGCCATTGAAGCTGGTATAAATGTGTCCACTAAAGTGCATAATTTAGTACATTTCCTACTGTAATGCTCTTATTTAATGCAATGGGTATACAGGGCTGTATACAACGCTTATGGATCTCCAGCAGAAACCGCATCTGGCTAGTGGATGCAGAGATACAGTATTTTTAAAAATGTATTGTGTTTGAATTTTCAGAGTGAACGAAAGTTCAAATAATATTTCCTGTAGAAAGTTTTTTATAAACAATATAGTTGTAAGCAGTGTAACACAGAGTAGCAGCTATGAAGTTAATTTTTGTCAGTATATTGAAGAAATTATCAGAGATGTCTTGCTGTCAGATTTTAGCAGTAATGAAATAGGGAAATAGCAGTAATGACCAATATTACTGTTAATAGGAGTTAGAAAATATTCTTCACTGTGTTATTAATATTAGAAAAGCAACTCAACATTTTGAGTTTAGTTGCACAGTTTGAGCTCAGTCAATTTGCCAAAAATGTGCACTGGGATGTTTTTGTTTTTTCTGGAAGATTTTCTGGAACTTATGGAAAATGTAGTTATGTAGTCTAAATATATTCTGTGGAAAATACTCAACTGTAAGGCCCATTTTCCTCTTAAGGAGATCTCAGAGCAACAGAGTTAATAGTGCCCGAGTCCTCAAGCATGTCTGATTAGAAGATACTCATTTGGTTTCTAAGAAGTGGAGATTTATGTTTGAATTCTCACGGAACAGGATATGTAGATATACTTTTGTGTTTTCCAGAAGGCATAGTCATATTTCTGAACCACTCTCTAGTATTTCTGGTTATCCGCAGTTATAATTTCTATTTTTTTTATTGACTACATGTGCCGCATACACTAAGGCTAAAAAGGTGCAAAATAATAACACTACGTGATTTTCTTCTTATGTTTTGTTCCTCTGGGGAATAGATTCTGATTAGGGAGAACTGAGTTAAAAATATATAGAAATACATTTTTTCTTTTATGCTTTCTGCATCTTATTTGCTTATGGAGAAAATATGTGAATTTTTTCAACTATGCATTGGAAGTCCTACCAACCTTGTCCTTTTCAGCTTTTCACAGTGGTGGTCATCGATTACTTCCCATTTTATTTTCTTTATCCCTACAGCAACTATGTAATTACAGGCTAGATAAAATCCTGTACTGTAGATGTTTGAGAAAATCTGGTTAATAAAATCTCATTAATGATTTTACTGTGCTGTGGCAATCAGCTACTGGAAGCCACTGATTTTGACTTTTTCTCACTGGATTCTTTGACATGTCTCAGTGCCTTTCTTATACCTTCTACAGGGAAACTACACAAATGGGGAAAGCCAGCTAGGCTGAGGACCCTAGCATCATCTCCTGTGTATGGATTACCCATGCAAGATCTTTTACAGAGTAAAGAAGGGTTCTGGTGTGCAGTGTCAATCTGCTTTCTGGCTGCCCATTTTACAAAATCTCTGAAGACGATCACCCAAGTAAACTGCTTAGATACCATGTGTGAGGACCTGGGGTCTACTTTAATGAGCTGATTCCAAGATGGACAGAGTCTCACAGATAAGGTTCCTGCTGGCAGTAGAACGTCAGAGAAGATTAGTGAGAGATGAAAGAGTAACCGCTCCTTTAACACGGAGCAGCAGGCAAAGAGCAAATGAAAAAGGGCCTTGCTTTGTTCCCTAAGAGCTAATTCTAGATCGCATATGCTCAGGTGCTTCATTTCTGGTGGGAAAAAAACCCAGTGACCTGTAGTGTGTGCTCCTACTTAGTGGTCTCCAGCATGTACTGATGCTTTCACCTTTGGGAGCTTCCCACCATCCCAAATCAAAGTTGATCTTGAAAAAAAAATATTTTTAGGCAGATGAGAAAGAAGCAGGAACTTGGTTTTATTCCTACAGTGTTTTATTAAGAATAGCCTGGTCCTTGGCTGACATAAATCAGGTAGCTGTGCTGACCTTTGTGTTTGGTTGTTTGCTCTTTTTGGTTTATTGAATTGCCTCACATCCTAAGCTCATTAAACTGTGAATCAGCCAAATTCCCTGTAAGAAATGGTTTAAAAGGTAAGTGCAGTAGCACATTGTAAGTTCTGTAGCTCAGTGTAGGAATTTTTTACAAAGGCTTTTGCATAAAAATACAAATGTTCTCTAGACTGAGAGCCACTGACTTGTCATTAGCAGAACCACCCAAGCGTCTGGGTCCTCGAATTAATGCATGGGTCCAGGATTGTAGATAGAGTGAGAAGACTTCCTACATAAGCAATTGGGCTTTGGACTGCATAAGTCATTTGCAAAAAATTATTCAACTGCTCGTCTGGTCCTTCACCTAGTTGCTTGTAAAGAGACTAGCAACTGTTTGGACGTACTTGTTACTCAGAATAACTCCAAACTGGAACAGAGTTCACAAGCAGATCATAGGAAGCCATGAACATGGGAACTGTTCACATTGGATACTGACATCTTGTGGTACAATTTAGTTTGGGGATGGATCCTGGCCCGGTTTTTGCAAAACACACCAGTGAAAATGCTCTACTACTTCATCAAAATGACATTCAACATATGGGCTTACAAAGATTTATCGAAAAAGTCACTAGGTTTTCTAAAGATAGAAAGCCTCCCATTCCCAGGTGTGTTCCCATGAATGAAGGGCTATACACTGGTTTTTATTTTATAAAGTAGATTGTTCTCTGAGGCAGTAGAGCTGGTACGGTCATCTCAACATCACGTAATAGAGCTGACAGTAGTTATGTAGGGTTTTGCTACTCCATTCCAAGCAGTATGAAAAAGAGATTTAGAACAATGAATGATTCCAATATTCACACAGAAAACACGCTTTTTCCGCCAGAGATTTAGGGTTTAGACAAAAAAGAACAGAGTATCTGCTTGGTCAGTACAAAAGCTGAAAGCTTTCTGTAGCATGGGCAAATAGCTCTGAAATTGTTTTACTCACAAGCTTTACTTATCCATTTCAAGCAGCACTGTCATGTTTTGACAGGTCATTGCAAAAGCACTAGTAAAGCTTCATAGCAGATTTACTCCAGATGTGATCCAAAATAAAAGGAAAAATGAGCATTTCTAAAACACAGTGCAGTAATGTGTGAAGTGGACTAAGGAAAAGATAGGCTGTCTTTTGCAGTTGAATCAGGAGAGAGCAAAGAGCTAACAGGAACGTGCTTATTAGCCCACACACTCAGTAAGTTCAGTCTTACTTTCATATTCAGTGAAATTATTAGATATTTTTGATCTAATAGTAAGGGCTTAAAGAATGAAAAGATGTGCACTGTTCAGTTGGCAGCTGCCCACTTCAATGTCTAGCTTAATGAATTGTGCTGTCATGCTGGGATTTGAAGCAGTCCAGTGAGTAAGGCTTCCCTGCTGCCTTACTCTTTGACTGCATTACACAACCAGTTCTCTTTTATATTTTGATAGTGACATCTATTGGAGCTTTGAAGAATAATCTTTTGAAAAAAAATCCAAATGTATATTGGTAAAAAAAAATATTTACAACAAAAATATTCAGTTAGAACAAAAGGAAATACGTTACTGTCATGAAAATATATACAAGAATGAAAATCTTGACATGAAAAAGTAGAAAGTGGCAAGAGTTCAAATCAGATTCAAGAAAAAATTATGCCTTTCTTTCTTCTGTTTGATGAGTGAGCTTAGAAACTTACCCAGATGCCTGAAGTTTGTTTAGAAGCAGCCCATCAACCAAAGCTGCAACCTCAAATTGTAACAAGTACAGGATTTGATTGAATCTCAGATAGATACACGCAAGACTTTGCCAAGTATAGGCAAGACTAAATCTAGCAGAATGGGTACAGTAGCAATATTGTGGGTTTGCATGGCAAGGTTTTGGTAGTGGGGAGACTATAGGGGTGGCTTCTGTGAGAAGCTGCAAGAAGCTTCCCCCATGTCTGATAGAGCCAGTGCCAGCCAGCTCTCAGATGGACCCACTGCTGACCAAGGCCAAGCCAATCAGTGACGGTGGTAGTGCCTCTGTGATAACATATTTAAGAAGGGGTTGACAAGCCTTCTGTGTAAGCAACTGAAGCCTGTGCTGTCAAAGGGACACAACCATCCAGATTATTTAGAATGAAATTAACTCTAACTTTTCTAAGCAAACCATCTTCATACCTCTGGATTATGTTGTGAATATGGCTTGTGTCTCTTTAGGGCTCACGGCAAGGTTCCTAGAGTTGTCCAGAGATCTATAACTGATACACAACAAGTAAGTGTGGCCAGTGGATTTATATTACAATAAATTAGCCAATGTATTTACACTTTTTTTAAATGTGCGTGTACTATGACAACACCGTAGCATTCAGTCCCTGGTGTCAGCAGTAGGCAGTACTGAGTAACGCTACCTCACAAAATCTCCAGGAGAATTTAGGAGATCTGAAATGCACAAGGTGAGCCTGCTGTGGCAAGCACGGTCCCCAGGACAGCCCCTTTCCCTTCTGTTCCTTCTTCTGCTCAGGACTCTCAGAGTCCTTTCATGCACAGGAGTGCCTTATTTTCCTCAACCCATGTCTCTCCATAACACCTGGCCCATGATGAATATCCTCATATGAAAATTTCATGTTTATTTGCTGAAAGTTGTGACTTTGGGGGCTTATCCTGGCTTCTTTTCTGTAGGGATATGATAAAGAATTCTCCAGTATTTTGAAAAATTAAAGAAGCAGGAGATATCTTTGTTGCCTCAGATTATAGATTTTGGTAGGGTTTTATTTTGGTTTGGGTTTTTTTGCACATAATTTGATTTCAGTTAATTCTGATTTTTAAAGGAAATTTATTTTCTCAAACAGCTAAAAGTTTTAGTTACGTTTTACTTCTTGGTGTTGTTTCACATAAGAGCTTTTTTTTCATTCATTTATTCTGGTATGTCTTCACCAGTAGCAACATGGCTTATACCTTGTTGATTCCATTATGATAATAAAACCACATATCACTCAGGGAGCTAGTCTGACAAGGATCTTAGTATGAAGGGAAGAAGTGAAGTATGATCTTACAATAGCAAACATAATTGACTTAGACAATCTGAGTACAAAAGTACTTGATACAGCCTTGAATAACATGACTGTTTTCTGAACTGCATGTTTTGCAAATCTCTATGCATAAAACCCTTCATATAGCATACAAAACAATTGATAATGTCTTCAGTCATTGTTCTTATATAACTGTTGGGTGAGAAATGTTCATTTTTTACAGCCAGCATTATGTTCTCCATTTTTATTCAGCATTTGCAGAGACTGAGGGAGAAATAAAATGTTAATGATGTTGTAAAGACACTTTTTATAATGAAAATATATCCAAATTAATCTCACCTTTCATTTATTTAATAGGAATTCTGTCATATTATTTGGTGCTTTAGGAGTGTCTGTAAAAGAATAAAATAGGAAAGAATCAAGTAGTTAGTGTATTGTGACTTTGCTGCACAAACATTGCTACAGAAGACTAATCCTGGTTTAGTACTGTATCAGTTTGGCTTGTATAAGCGATTTTGGTGACATCAGTTCAAATGAGCAAACGCTGTAGAGTCACTTTTCTCCCTCTACCTGTGCTTTGATTAATGACTGCTCAAATGAATGTCAAGACAGGATACTAAAAGCAGCAAAAGAAAGCTTTTTCTAGGCTTGAAGATAGATATCAAGGGAAAGATTTATTTAATTGAAATAAGTAAAATTCACTCAAATCTGTGCTGGGTACTTAGCAAATAATATTACAAGAAACAGAGGTTAGGGACACCTCAAAGGCCTTTTATATAGGTACCTGATACTGGTATGGCCAGGAAATTTTAATATGCCTGACCATCCTCAAGGCCTCTCTGTACAGCTCTTCTGTCATACAGTTGGGTGCATCAAGCTCAGAAAGGCTCCAGCCCATATTTGCACAATGCTGTGCTAATAATCTTCTTGGAACATTGTGTCCTGAGAGCACAGGACAGAGACATCCTGCCCGAGCCTGTCTTGTCATATTAAAATCCACCTTCATCTCAGCTGTGACAGATTGCAACTCTGTGCAGAGCCGCCTGAATGTCTGCTACGTCACTTTCCCCCAGTATTCGAGCTGCGGGGATAGCATGTTGGTTCGGGCACATCACCAGATCCGTGTTGATGCAAGGTAGTAGAAAGTCATTGCATTGAAGTAATGAACCCTCTGAATGACACCTAAGCAGGTCGTACAACCAGAGCTGTGCCGATGAAAGAATTATTTGTAGTCTGGAGGAAAAATTCTAAGCCTAACTAGATGGATAGTCATGTTAAAAATATACTAGGAGTAAATCTAAAAGGAATGGAAAAAATAACTCATCGACAAAGAAAACTTTACCTAGGAAGGCAGACACTAGTAAGGATCAATTCAGGGCTGCAAAATGTTGAGCTCAGAAGTAGTAAAAGCAATGCAAAAATAAATTCAAAATGTACATCTACAAATCCAAATGAATGCTTTGTTTCAGTTTTACATTAAGAGGAATATATAGAACATGAAAGCACAATGAGGACAGTTCATGATTTTTAATATAAGAAAAAAGAAATAAATATTGGAAACAAAGCTAGTAAGCTTAATGAGTTCAATTTTGGGCACTCATTATTCACCGTTCCAAAATAATGAAGGAATAAAGATGCTTTCATCATTGGAGAACAACAGATACTACACTTCTGTTAGATGAAAGGAGAAAATTATTGAAGTAATTTGATGCTCAGTAGTCTGACCTCAATAGAATTCAAAAGTATTTAAAAAATAAAAGAAAGAAAAATTAAAAATGTGCAGGTAAATAAGAAACAGAATAAAATGCAGCATGGGTTAACCAAAACAATGTCATGACAGACTAAATTGCTTCCATTTCTACACAGGGTAACTGATTTTTTAGACAAGAACAGTACAATACATCATCTATCAATACTTTAACAAATAATTTTGTATGATGCTGTGTGGGAAATTATTAGCCAGGCTGGGAGAAACTATGATAAATACAGGAATTGTAAGGCATGTAAGGTAACAGACAAAATGGGTCACTAAATACACTAGGTCTTTTCAGCCTCAAGTAAAGCCTGCTGAAAGGGAATATGACTGTGGTCTATAAAATCACAAGTAGAAAAGGCATCAGTAGGGAATGCTTATTAACTTTCTTTAATATTGGAAAATCTAGGTAACATCAAATGAAGTTATAGGTTGTTAGGGTCAAAAGAAAATGGAGTACTATTTTACCTGCCGCACAATGAAGTTGTGAATTTTACAGCTATAGAATGTTATAAATATAAAAAAGTGTTTATGGAGTTCAAAAATACTTAGATGGATTTATGGAATTAAAAAATCTATCAGAGGCTATTCAACACAAAAAATCATGTGCTTTCCTTAAGCATCTAGGTAGAAGGGAAATTTTGGTGTCACCCAGTTCACCTGTTCTAATTTTCTTAGGAGGAGCTAATAAAAAAAAACCCTGGTAGTTAATACTAGAACTATTTAAGACTCAGTCTTGAGGCTAACATTATTTGTCTTTTCTGTAATGACCTCAGCAAAGAAGGTTTGACTGGAGAAATGGCAATTAGCTAATAAAGCTGAAAGGTGTCAGGATGGAAGGATCTGGATATGGTACAATACTAAGGAATAGAAAAACAGAAATGTAATGAACTTTAGTAATATGAGCTGCAGTGTCATTCACTGAAGGGCTAAAGACAAAAACCTGCTGTTATCTGAAAACACAAGCGACCAAGAGTGATCAAGAAGGGCTTGCTATTCAGTTCCAGGGGTCTCTTAAAGGGCTGTGGTTGAGAAAGGAGGAGATATTCAGGGAGAAATTCCTTATTAAGGTAGAAAAGATATAATGCTGTTTTTAAGAGATGCTGAGGAGATCCTGTCCATAATACTGTAATATTAGATACAGTTCCAGTCATCTATACTCCGGAGAAGGCAACAAGGCTATTTAGAGACTGCAAAAAGACTCATGTTTTGAAGAAATAAAACCAAAGCTAAGAGATAGTATGGTTACTTTTTCCAGGCTGTCTGTAGCTTGCATGGTAGCTGGAATTAAGAGAGAATTCCTCTTGTTCAGCTTGAGGACACAGCAAATGCTGCTTTCAGACCAGTGTAACCAGCTCTTTGCACCACAGGGATGGAAGTAGAGTTGAAAGCCTTGCCACGTGGCAGCAGGTAGTCAGAACACAACTGGGATGTACACCAGAACCTGGGAGAATAAAAGGGCGGTTTGCATATAACCTTTAAGTCCTCAGGGAGTAAACATTAAAAAAGAAGAGTTGGTAAACTAATTGGCAAAGAAACTTTGAAATACAATTGATAAAGTGAACACCAGAATTAGATGTTTTGGAATTGCTTGCTAATACAGCTGGTTGCCTGTAGTATCAGAGTTCCTTGCCCTTCCTCTCCTAAACAGATTAACATGCATTTTTACAATATAATGTGAGAGAAACAAATGAAATTGGTACTTCCTTTCTTGCCATCTCTTGCAAACAGAAATGCAGAGTTATTCAGCTGAGTAAAAACTCACTCAGATTGGGTGTCATTAAGTGCAAAAACCTTGAAGGACTTATTCCATGTTGGAGGCAAACAAAACTGAGACAACAATGAATTTTAGTCCAATCGTGTGGGTGGGGGGACCACTAGTGGCAACACTAAAGATAAAAGTAGTGGGAAATTAGGATTTCAGGTCTGGGGGTTTCTTCCAGCTTCTATAGTACTTGCTATTAAGAAGTAATCTTTTGCCGATATCTATTATTTTATCTGAGGAATTACACAGATTTACATAGGAAATAGTATCACTAAAAGAGTTATTAAAGTTGTCTCTTGTATACATTCATAGACAAGCTTAGACCATGATATTTACCAGCAAAAGTGATCAAGGTAAAATCTTTCCCAGATGCAACTTGATGCTTGCAGCAATGAGATACTACTGAAGGATGATACACTCATATTTACCGACTGCAAGTGATTCTGTCATCCTGACACCTAGCACACTCTTCATTCACAACAGGTTTATTCTACGGTAAATTTGTGTTTAAATGAGGCTCTATCTTGACTACTCGGAATTTGTGATTTTGTAACAGATTCTATTCAACTTATATCACAGACTGTGGGCTTTATTTGTGTGGTGTAATGCTTCCAGATACAGTATACTTTATATATATCCTCTGACTTGATTGATATTAATACACTTACTGGAATGCCTTCTTTTCACAAACATTTCAAACTGTGTTTTCTAAACTGAAATCAGAAGGCTTGCTTACCAATGTGAGTCACTGTGTTTTGTCTTTTCTTTTTTTTTTTTCCCCTGCAGTATAGGCTAGATGGATTATTTGGTTTTCTGGCATTCTTAAATAGTACTTTATTATATCCTGTAACTGTTCTACTTCTTGTTTAATAATTTTAGGATAACACTATTTATAAACATCAGAGTTCTTGTCATTTGTTTAGGAAAGACACCAACAAAAAATGTTTCATTAAAGAAGGAATAGAAATTTATTTTAATTCTTAACTGAGGGTAAAGCTTTGCTAGCATTTTCTTTCCCTCCTTTCTGTATTACTCTAAGATGTGTGGATCCTTTGTAATTCATTTCACTATTTCATACTGTTAAGAAACTGAACACCCTATTCGCATTCTTGTCACTGCATTTCATTTTATTTACTACTTTGATCTCCTTCAAGATCTTGCTTGATGCTGTGTTTGTCCGTTGGCTTATTGCTATTACAGTATTTCACAGCTCTCCTTTGTTGCTAAGCGCCTAGATAAATGAATCATATGACCTTGGCAGTTTCTCTCTGTTAACGCTGCTGCTGTTTTTCCTTGAAATTTTGTTCTTTGAATTGTAACAATCAGTAGGTCTAGCTAAGGCTCTACAGCTGGGCACTTGTAGTTAAATGTGACTGTTAATCGGCTAGGTGAAGAAATTTGGCTAAACCAAGAACAGCTGGGCAACTTGCTGCCCTCAACATAAATGATTGCTTTGGCTCGAGGGTAAATTTTGAGGTGTCTTTTTTCAGTCTTTCTCAGACATTTCACTGGTATAGTGAGAATTGGTGCTCTACTCTGGAGGCAGGTATTGTAGCATGCTATCATAGTAATATTAATAGAGAACAACTTTGGCTTTTACGGTCTTTTTGCTATATAAGCAAAATTATTTTGGGGTCTCTAATGGTGAAGTAGAGCTAAGAACTTTTGCCTTTATCTTGCCTGCAGGTTTATCTTGTTTTGTTCTTGATTTTGTTGTTCTTGTTTCATTTTTTTCCCCTTTCCTATGCATCACACTGGTTTTCTCCTTGCTTTTTTCTTATGCATCCTTAAGAGAGGGTTGGAGGCCTGCTTTTGGGTTGCTTTTTTGTTTGTTTGTTTACTGTTTTTTTTTTGTCTCCTCTTAGAAACAGATATTGAATTTTCTTGAGTATTATTCAAATAGTTGGTAACATGACACTACTTTTTCATACTTGAAGACTTACACTTTCAAAAATTATCTGTGTAATTTTGAAGTAGGTTGTAATCAGAGATAAATTTGTAGAGAAGAAAATAGTAGAAAGTCACAGATAGTGGTGGCCACAGTCATTATGCTGAGTCTTGCTAATGACTGACTGGTCCAGAGAGCTGTAGCTCTCCTTTCTGGAGTGTGCTGGCAAACATCTAGTCCTACTGTGTTAAATGACAGACTGTGTTATTTTGTCTGTGCTAATCTGTTATCTCATTCGGATGGGGCCATGTCCTCTTATTATCATTTAAAACTACGAATGTGAATGGCAATGCAAGTATAATTGTAACTTTCCCTCTATTTGCATATTAATTACATTAGTGTAATTTAAGTAGTAAATGTCTCGGTACGTGTCCTGGGCATTATTTTTACTGAAGGGTGTCACTTTTCATTACGTTAAATGAATACTCATTTAATTTCCTATCTCACCTCTGAGCCCATTTTGTTAATGTCAGGATTATTCTTACATCCCTCTGAGTCTTAAATACTCCCCTTATTTTAGTATCATCTGCAAATTTAATGATCAGACTTATTACAGCTTTATCTAGACCACTGAATAAAATATGAAAATCTGCTGGTGTTAATCTACAGCCATGAGGAACTTCAGTTCTCAGTGGCTGCTTTTGCATATTCCCTGTTTTTCTGGGTACTGATTGGTAGCCTGCTACTGCTGATCCCTGAAGGCAGGCAACTACATCAGATCTGATGTCAACTGAACTGATTACACTTTTACAGGAAAAGGAAATGCCCCCAAAATCCCAAGATAAAGATCAAGGATGGGAAAGAGTCAGACTTCAGAATATTGACCTTCAGATATGAATGGTGGGTCACAAGTGCTTGATATTGGAGAAAAGTTTAAAACCCATTTTTAATAAAGATTTACTCCATCCACAACAAAAGTTTCATAATTATAACAGTGATCCATCATTCTGAATTTCCTCTGAACCTTTTTACAAACCCAGCTATGTCAAGCCTTTTGGTTTATCTAGGCTAATAACATTTTTCATTTTTTAAAAGTAACCAGATTTCTTTAACATGATTTAATCTTTCCATATCCACAATGACTCATAATGATTAAATTGTGCTTATATAATTATATCCTTTAAAATGATCTATAAATGTAACATCTCTTTCTTAAAGATCAGACTCTGAGGCATAAAAGTTCCTTTATTTGTCCCTACAGATATAAAAAACCAAAAACCAAAAAACTAAATACTAAAGGTGTTCATTGCAGGATTAGACAAGAGACTGACTGCTCTGGAAAAGAGGTTTGAAATTTGGTACTGGAAGGGATCTCCATTATTTTTACCAGAGTAGTGGGGAGAATGGCACTTGTGGACTTAAGAGCAGAATTGCTGAGAGTCAGCTTGATTTGAGAGTGTGCGAACAAACTGAGAGAAGGAACTCTGTGAAGTATTTGTGTGTGAAGATGAGAGACTTGTGAACATGCAAAAATAAAGGCACCAGGCCTTGGAGCTGGGGAGCCTGGACTGGCCTTCAGCTTGGTTAGGTGGAAGAGAACGAAGCTAGGAAATCCTTGGTGTTTATGTAAATGAAATGTATCACCAAGTCAAGAAAGAAGGAAACTGAAAGTTTAAATGCATTTTCTGAGTAAATCAATATACTAAGGTGTGGGTTTTGTTTTTTTTTTTTCCTGATATGTTCAGTACCTACCGTCAGGGCTTATAGCGTGACTCCATTTTTGAGACAAAATAATTAAATGTTATAAAATAGGACTACTGTAAGTCTGATTGTAAATTGGCTATTAAGTGCAATAAGTCATAGCTTCCTAAGAGTTAGAGCAACAGTGCACAAAAAGACGCATAATTTCTAAAATTAACATGCACTCTAGTTTGGATGTGGTGGGACCTTTGGGGATGTTTTTTTTGTTTGGGGGTATTTTGGTACCATCCTTTTGCCTTTGAATTATATGTGTCTGAGTTATCTTCTGTTACAACTAGTAAAAATTTAGAGAGCTGAAGTTCTCAACCAAGACACTGAGGGAAAGAAGACAACTGGGCAGAGACTTGACAGTGGTATATTAGTAGTGCAGGGAGTGTGAACAGAAAACTGCTGCCATATTTCTCCATTGCGGGAGGGGGGGAACTGAAAACAACAACAAAAGTCAACCAGTAGGCATTAAGTAGTCAGAACCAGGTTCAAAAGAAACCAAAGGAGATAGTGCTTCATATGCACAGCTGATCTATAGAACCTCTTGTCAAAGAATAGGGTGTGTGCCAAAAACTCAGCCACTAAAAATGGACTTCATAAGCGTGTTAGTGACTAAAATAAAGGAACTGATTGCAGTTCAGATGCGGCTTAAAATGAAGCACTGAAAGCATTGGAAGCTGGTAGAAAGCTAAGAAATGCCCTGTTCTTATATTTCATCTTTTGACATTGACTTTTTTCCCCTCAGCCAGAGTAGTTGCTTTTGTGTTGTGTTGAGCTGCAAGAAGCCACAGAATACCTGTTTTCTTGGCTGTGGGGAGAACAGAGATCTGTTGAGTTCTTCTTTTGATCTATTCCCCTTTCTTCTCTGATATGATTTGCAAGATGTGCTATTAAGACCCTGCAGCTGAAGATTTTATAGCAATGGTGTTGGAAATTGCCAATAACATATGACGTTTACAAGCTGCAGAGTCTTCTAAATTTTGCTGTAGTGAGGTTGGTAAGTGGAAACCTTCTAAAAGGAGAAGGAACTTGGGCTGTACATATCTAAAATGGTTGCAGCTGCTGTCCTTTTCTGGCCTGTGGGCCTTTCACAAATGCAGTTTGAGAGAGCAGACATACTGTGCACCATGCAGAGGAAATACAGGTAATGCTGAGGGTGGTGTTAACAGTGGGATCCAGGTGCATCCCAGCCTTGTTAGAGAGTCAGTAGCTGCAGTATTTGCTTTGCAGGTGCCTGTGGAACTACCACCACACCACCCCCACACCCCTTCTGTTATTACCTCCATCTTGCAGGATGATGCTGCGGGGTGGGGGAATGGGCATTAAATCCATTTTTATATCCTGCAGCTGGGGAACTTAGAGTTCTGTCTGTATTTGTGGCTGTCTGTGGGTGAACTGTAAGTAGAAGCTGGGGGAGAAACCGATTTTACAAGGCTGGAAAACTACTGTTCAATAGCCTTTAGTCATCTGCAGGACCTTTTGCCAGCTGATATACCTTATTAATAGCACAGGCTAGGCATTTATAGAGCCACTGCATCCAGAGTCTCTTTCATAGACAAACTCTTCATACTCTGCAGGACCACAGCACTTGAAGAAGGCTGAGCGATCTTTATTGAGGCAGCACTGCGACCTCACACCCTGCTGCTAACAGAGGCATAACAGCAATGGAAGATTAATTTTCTGTTTCTTTCCCCAGAGTGTGGAAGTGTATCTCTTAGGTTCAGCCTCAAATCAAAGAATGAGATGGAAAAATTCAGTTCTGCTTTCACTGTTACCCATTTATTAAGTTGAGAAACAGTTCTATTAAATCAGGTGATATACAGTTACATTCAGTCATACTTTTATCAACTTACCAACATTTTCAAGTCGCAATGGGAAAAACAAAGTATAAGAATCCTAAATAAGAGGAGAAAAATAGGTCCTGAGGCTTCATTTCTTTATGCATTCACATTTGGTATTAATACCTCCTGGTTAGAAAATGCAGTATATTGTTTTCCTAATGCCCTTTTCCAGTCTTGACATGGACCATCAAGATAAAACTGTGAGATCTGGATGACAGGACTGTGTAGTACGCTTCTTGCACTTAATTTAACCTAGACTTACCTAGACTGGTAGAATAGTTGTAGCTAATAAAGAGCAAGAATAGAATAGTGCATCAAAATACAGTGGTTTAAAACCCCATCGGCACATTTCAAAAGTGCTACGTTCATAATAGTAGAAAGTAGGATCTGAGCTTTGAGAATTATAACAGTGACAGAGCCATGCTCCTGAACTTTCAGCCATTCATGACAGTTCCAGCAAATGCTGGGAGATTTTTCCAGACCTCTTCAAGCAACAAGAAAACAAAATGCTCACTCAGAAAATTGATTGATTTTGGTTTTCTGGTCTACTTATCCTTGGGAACTCTGAGACAGAAACTCATTGTATTTTTCTGCTACTGAAATCTGAATCCAATATTTCTGGTGAAAGAAGTTGCAAAACTTGAGAGACTTTTCCTTATCTAATTCAATCCTTGGCAACTTGGTTGAGACTTGCAAAATGAACAGCTATTACTGTGAAGGACCTTGTTTAAATTTGCTGGGAGCTAGTGTAAAATGAATGTTAGTTCTCTTCAGGTGCTTAGCTGAGGGAACAGGTACACCAGATGACGTTCTTGAAGACTGGCATTAAAAACATTTTTCACCCTCAAAGGATAATTCTGCAGTTCATCCTCCGCTTTCTCTGGTAAAATTGCAAAACAATCTTTTTGCTGACTTGTTCAAGAACTTCATGCAATCTTTGTGGGTTTAATTGTAATTATTATAATTTATTATTATTTAAAAAATCTTTAGGTAGTTTAAAGAAGCATTCAAAAAGTGAATGTTTATATCTCGCTCTACCCAGTAGTTGAAGGTGGCAACCATCCTGTACTCCTAAGAGACATTTTCAAAGAGACTTTTTGCCAGTCTAAGGTTATTTTTTAGATCCCCCTTGAAACCTTGGTGGTAGGTACAAAGTAAATTCCAGCACTGCAGAAATTTTCAAAAGGGAGAACTTTGGTTGGACGTGATGATCTTAGAGGTCTCTTCCAACCTATGATTCTATGATTTAGTTTGATTGAGGGTTTTCTTTTTAAGGGTGCCAATTTGTGCAGGCATTGAACTTATGCAAGGGATAGTTCCATTTTGCATGCTACAGATAATACCATTTTTATATTACCTTTTGATCTATGTGCCTTTTCCTGTGTGGTCATCTTAAAATACATTTTATTTTCTTTAGTTAGAAAATGTTTCTCAAGTACTTGGAACAAGTCATTTTAGAAAGTGTAGATTAAAACACTGTAGTCTGAGAAAATTAACCTGTAGTTGTGCAACTAAAGTAATGGTTTAGAGTGAAACTGATAAGCAGAGAGATAATAGGCCAGCAAGCAGGATGTCTGTAGTTCATCAAGGACTAAATGAGATATATATAAAGCAGCAGCGTAATTGTAAAATCAAGAAACATAGACTGGAAAATATCCAAAAATAACCTCTGAAGATATGTCATAAAGGGACCATGTGGTTCTGATAAAAGACTAGAATGACACTGTATTTAGCATATAGGTAAAGCAGATAAACCAGTTCAAAAGTCTTAATAGTTCGCTGATGGTATCCAGTAAAAAACATCAGCCAGCATGTAAGGAACTGATTCCGTGAGTATGAAGTAGAGCTGCGCTGTGATACTTTATATTCAAGTTGTAGGAGGGGTAGATCCTTCTAGGGTTTGGACCCAGTGCATAGGGCTATGCTTATTACTTGCCATGTTGTCTGAAGAAGCAACCCACCTGAAAAAGGAAAAACCTTAAGGACAGCCGGTCTCTGCTTGGTACAGAAACAATTTCTGCTCTAATTAAATCACTGAAGTGGCTCAGTAGGGGTTGGATCATTGACGTGTTGGCTGCAGACAATGGAAGCAGCAGACCCAAGCACTAAGTAGTAGTCAAATTTGAGCACCCTTTCTGGGAACCAGTGTGTGTTCCAGGACGCTGTGGCTTCATCAACAGCTTTGACAGATTAATTGCTCTGTACTTAGATACCAAACTCTGCCACAAGAAGGCTTCAGAAGCCACCAGACAAAATGTCACATGCTCTCCAGGAATATTTAATATCTGTTAGGGCTCTGGTTACTCTGGTCCACAGAATTGTCTGTCTCACAAAGGTGATAGGTATGTCTCCAGACACATCGGTTCCTCAGCAGATAGTTGTCTTCTAATGTCTTGGACCTATCATCTCAGCCTTACAATTACCAAAGGGCAACTAGGAGGTAATGGTATGTCAGAATTCCAGATGGTGTGGTTTTAAAAAAAAAAAACAACCAAACAATCCACGAAATCAAACAACCCAAACCCCGAACTCAGAACAGTTTCAAAAGCATTGTCATTAGACAGTCAGAAAAGAAGTACCCACAAAGTCTTGTAATACCATGTTGTCTGCTCCTGATAACAAGGGAGGTATCAACTCCTCAGATAAGCTGTGGCTGCCTAATCATCTCAGCTCCTGTCTGAAGATGCAGAGAGAGGAGTAGATTCTGTATTGTACAAAGAGCCCATACAGAGAAAACAGAGTGAAAAAGTGTAGATCTAATTGAGTATTGTCTATTCCTCAAAGACTTTTGAATGAAGAATGAATCTGTCCTGATTTTGGTTAGCTGTAGTAGTAACTACTATTCTGAATTATTTGTTCTTCAATAAAAAAAAAAAACAAACTAGCAAATTATGTATGAAAGTTATTATTTCAAAAAAACTTTTTTTTTTTTTTTGCAATGTATAGGGACCATATCTTAGCTTCAAGAAAGCATTTTGTTAATGATGTCTCTGAAGGTGGTCCATCCTTTACACTAGATATTCAGTCTCCTACCAAAAAAGAGGCAAGACATTCTGAGGGGAGGCAGGAAAAGGTTTACAGAAGACTCGATATGAGACTCAGTTCTGACTTCAAAACATGAGAAATATCTATATCCAGTTCACTAGGTACAGCAAATCATTGCAGGATTATAATTCTATCCAGGTATAAGCTTTCTTAGCATAGCTTTTCTCCTTATCTTCACTCCAAAGAGAGGACAGGTCTCTTGCATGCTAACTGCCTTGAGAAGGAATCAAGAAGAGATTAAAATTCAGAAGTATTCTTGGCACTACTATTTATAGGGTGTGTAATCTGTATTGTAACTGCTTTAGCAAAGAGAATTTTAGAAGGTCAAAATCTATTCAGGAAGCATCAGAGCTACAATCCTCATGGGACAAAACACAGCAGTTCTTCCAAAAATAAACCCAGTTACAAGAAGTCACTTTTTTATTTAGGTCTTTTCAAAATGCATCTACTAAATAAAAATCTGGTATGTTCTCTATCTTCCAAAAGCTCTAAAAATTGTCATGGAATGCATATTGTCTCTAACTGGTTATTTAAATCTCTTTGCTTTTGTGAAGTCTGTCAAGTACAATGATTTGCCATTAATTTTAAAATGTGGGTATACAATTTAAATCAAAAGCCAAGTACTGGTGATCCAGTCTCCCAAAATCCCACTTAGGCACTAAAAAGAATTGTAACATAAAATATAAATCCCAGGCAGAAATCCAGGTAGTTAATCCTCTATGTATGAAGTCATTAGGCACTAGCTAGTATGAAAGTTCCTCAGGTATGCATCTTTAGTTGTTGTTGAGGTTGTTTTGTTTTTTTTTTTGGTTTGTCAGGGGTATTTTTTAAAGCCTATTTAGACACAGGCACGTATAGCCTGTTCTGATCCAAGTTTAGGCAGATAGATATAGTTCAAATGTTTAAATTTCTTGGATAATGTAAACATTTTAGGGCTTCAGTCAGTCATTAGGAAGAAGATGGTACTCTTCTTCCTGCTAATCTAGTTCCTGTTATTCTGATGGGATTGCGAAGTCTAGATTAGAGGCCATTGGAAGTTGGAAATACTTGTTGTTCCTCTAAGTAATGTAACTGTGTGAAGCAAGCAATTCCATCTGTTTCACTCTCGCCATAGACCAACCAAAATGTTGCTGACTTTTGGAGGAGCCCGAGGAAACGTTTATGTTGCGTTCAAAGTGAGCCACACAGATGTAGATGAGCCCCAGGTTTACAGCAAACTACCTGGAGAGGTTGAATTCTGTGTCTGTCAAGGGAGGAAGGACGTGCCTAATTTAGTCATATGGGACATTCTTCCAAAGATCTTCAAAGTCAGTTAACTCTCTCACTGACTGCGTATAAAACATTAGGCATACCAGAGAGGCCTGTTTACTTGATCCTAAAAGGAACTTTCGCATATCTTCTCCTTGGAGTATTCAAGTTCCATGATTGCTGGGGCTGCTGAGCACTGTGAAAGTGTCACCCATTTGCTTTTGGTAATGTAGAAAATGTGGAATGTTTTTTGGTATAATAAATGTTTAAAAGCCAATGGAGAAGTGTGGATACTGTTTGTGGCAAAAGCTGCTTCATAGATACAGGAGCACTATACAATTAAGCCTATGTAATAGTGTCTATAATGTATAAACTTATTATTTAAATTTAGTATTAAAAATACTTGACATGAGTTAAACTTTAGGACCTGTAGCCAGTGTTTCTAAACTGAATTTTATTGTCTTAAGATTTGTCAAAAAATATGGAAAAAAAGATCATTTACTACTAATAAAGAGTGCAAAAAAATTGAATCTAATGAAATTGAAGGAAAAATGTTTCAAACAATCTTTTTGAAAAAATTGACAGTATACTCTTGATGCAGAAAGTTTAGGACCAATTTAAAACCAATTAAGAAATTTAAAACCATTTTTAAAGGTGCAAGAACACAACTTCCTTTCTTCTGTCCGTTTCCTTTTGTAATCACAGTGCTTTGGCAGGAGGGTTCGACTAGATGACCTACAGAGGTCCCTTCCAACCCCTACCATTCTGTGATTCTGTGAAAATGTTTTCTGGAGGAGCGTCTAGAAACTATTCCAAGATAAGAAATTGCCACAAGAATGTTAAATGTTTGGAGGAATTTAAAACTTGAAAAGGTGCAAGAACAAAACTTCTTTCTTCTCCCCTTTTCCTCCTGTAGCTGCAGTGAAGATGTTTTCTGGAGGGGCGTCTAGAAACTATTCCAATATAAGAAATTGCCACAAGAATGTTAAATGTTTGAAGGAGTTTTAAAAACGGGGGGTGGGTGAAAACTCTAAAGTTTGCTTTGGGGACAAATCTGACTGTATCAGAGTCTCTTTGTGTAACTTAGCAGCATGAGCTTGTCATATAAAGCAATTACTCATCACTCAAAAAAAAAAAAAAAAAAAAAAAAAAAAAA
>Ga0065711_1002548_pt1 | contig 33098 bp, 28 predicted proteins | sample Hoacrofraction12_FD_59098 | JGI IMG/M metagenome (GOLD analysis project Ga0065711, IMG submission 59098) | Hoatzin crop microbial communities from Cojedes, Venezuela - Epithelial fraction 12 v2 (version 2) | ecosystem: Host-associated > Birds > Digestive system > Esophagus > Crop | place...
CCCCCCCCCCCAGCCCCCTGGAAAAAGTGAAAATTTTGCTGATCTCCTGCATTTTAGTTGGTCTTTGAGAGAAAGGAAAAGTCATGTCACATTCTAGAAAAATCTGTTCCGAATCTGTTCTGTGCCTGGAAACTGAGACACGATGATCAGACAAGCCTATTAGCACTTCTTGAATTTTTTATCCTTCCCCTCCAATCCCATCTCACTCTGCTACTATAAATCTTCAGATTACCCCAAATGAAGAGAATTTGTGGGGTTTTGTATGTATTTATGACCTCCTTACCCCAATTAGTTCTGTCACAGAAGTGGAACACTGGTCATTAACCCAGAAGATGCACCAACCCTAAAATGAGAGAAGTTGGCATGTTCAATTTATGTGCATTTTTGTAAGTATTTCCAGAGGGAAAAAAAATCTCATTTGCTGATAAAGCTACTGGTTTTAATTTAAAAAGAGGGATCAAACCAAGAATAACAGCTGTGATTCTGGAGGTTTCAGCCTGTCAGGGGTTTCTAAGAAGTAATTGCAAGGATCCTGGGAAAACTGGCTATAAGTCATCTATTTAGAAAATGTAAATTGCCAACTCAGTGTAACTACAGGAAAGAAATATCAGTCCATATTCATTACATGTTATTACTCATGGTACATCTGAAAGCTTTCTAAAGACCTAAGAGAATTCAAGTAGTGCCTCCTAACTTACAATTTAGTAGAATTTGTATGTAGAAAATAACTTACAATACACGGGAGCATTCATGTGTGTTTGCAATTGGAATGTGCGGTGGTGCATATCAACAGCCTCTAAGGAGCAGAAAATTTGAATTTAGCCTGATGATTCTGAGAGTATTAAATGGCATTAGCTGGAGGGGAGCTGAAAACAAGAGTATCAGCCCCTGCAAGAGAAAAGAGCGAGGGTGGGACATGAATCACATTCAGAGCTCTGCTCATTTTCAGAGGTGGAGAATGTAACTGACATTTTCACACCTTAAATAGGAGATTCTTTGATGTACCTTGAAGGAGCAAAATGGCTGAAGATTTTCCGTTTGGTCTATAGATCACAATCCACAAAAACATTTCCCTCCTTTCTCTTCCTTCTGACTTTGCCCTGTGAACCTGGCTTGTTTGGTGGGAAAAGAATTGATAGTTTATGCAGTGGAAACTCTTAAAGATTCCAGCGGAAACATTTTCTCCTTTGGAAATTTGAGATTGAGGCTATTTATTGAACAGGACAAAAAATACAAACAGTAATGGGTATACGAATCTTTTAAGTCTTAAAACTCCATTTGTGAAGTATACATAAGCATAACTCATAGTGATGTGTCTGTAAAAGGGTAAGGCGAGACAGTCTGTTTTTGCTGCAGCTTTGGGTGCTGAATATGTATAAGTGAATACGTCTAAGTTTTATTTAAATTCAAATGTTGTTATTTTAAAATACATGTGATCTTTTAAATTATATTTGAAATTGTTCATCAGTGCTAAGGACTGAATTTACTATAGTGTGCTGCAGAGGTTTGAATACAAATATTCAAGCAATGTCTGTTTTCTAATGAAGCTTTAAAAGCATTCAAACCACCAGAGAACTGCAGTTAACTGGAGCCAGGATTTGTTTAAGCCACGTTTTGACAGAAGGAATTGTTCAGGGAGAATATTTTTCTCTGTTTTATTTTGTTCTGCTATTCAACTCTACAGGTAGCTTTTATTTTGTTTGAAAACCAAAAATAGTTCAAATTGAAAAGTATTCTGATAAGCTTTGTGTGCATAGAAATCTATGGTAGTTAATTTCATTAATAATGTGTCAATAGGCCTATTTATGGATTTTAAATTCTGTTCTCCATAAAAATTCCACAAAAAAGGTCACAAGCTGTAAGTATAAAATAATCTAATGAAGCAATCATTTACATGATTTTTAGCTATTAAAATACATGGGCAAATTCCACCCATATCGAGCAGAATTAAAAGTAAACCTGAAGACCTAAGACTTTCAGCCTATATATTTGTTTAGATGACTACAGATAAATTAATCTTTTTGAGGGAAGAAAATGTTTAATAGAAAAGCTAATTCAATATAAATCAATGCATTTTAATGGTTAATGGAATCAACTTTGTGGAAATACCTGAAAAGCACAAACATGAAAGATTAAAATTGATTATTATTTAAATAATGACTGAAATCTGCAATTTGCATTATTCTGATGATAATCAATTCATCCCGAATGAAGCCGGGAATAAAGCTCTTCCCTTCTGACAGGAACGGCAGCATTGTTCAGCAATATCCTGCACATTTGTTGAGTTGTAGCTTGTTCGGGTCTCAAGAACAGAAGCACAAAGCTGGCCTCCCAGTTGCTTTTAATGAATACTAGTGGGTTTTTCCTATGTCCAAGAATTTGATCTGTAGGGTGATCCAGAGGTCAAGAACAAACGGTTCGCTATCGCTCACCTCTGCGAAGCCAAGGCTTTCATTTGCTTTTTTTAGTAACTCTAGAGGAAGTGCCTTAACTCTTTTTCAGAAGCAAAATTTTAATTGGCATAGATAATGCAGGCTTAAGAAAGTATAGACAGCTTCAGTCATCTTCTTTAAAAATAATGTTTTGTGCAATATTTTTTTCTGCATTTTTTTTTCTTTGCTTTTTAGCCCAGTGTAAATTTGGGGTATTTCATCGAGTGATTTTGCATCACTTTGGGATTATTCCTGTAAGTCTATATTTCTTCCCCTGCTTCATTTGCAGTCGTATTTTAATATAAGTATCTCCAAGTTAGTACCTCTGCCTTGTTCCGATCAGTGTTTTCAGACTTTGTGTTTATCCTGTCAGAAAAGCATCAGATGTTGGATTTTTTTCATTTCAATTATAAGTTTTGTAATGCATCATGGATTTTGCTGACAGTCTTCAAGTTCTTGAAATAGCAAGCAAATTAACAGCAGATACTGAGCGTGAGGACTGGAAAACCAATTGGCAACTCACATGATAGGATTCAGATATACTGATGGGCTGGAATGGATCTCATTTCTTTTATTTTCATAGTCTTAGTTGGCAATTAGCTTCCGCCTGAAAAAAGGAGGAATAGAAATTGGACTACTCAGCAGTAAAGTTCTTCATTGCTATTTACCAGCAAGGAAACCTGGGGTTGGAGTTTTTCAGGGATTCCAGCGTTCATGTGGTAGAAGTCAGCAGCTGAAAAAAGTATTGGCAAGGACTGAAGTCTTCTGTCAATCTGTTAAACAAACACACCACCACTGTGGCATGGTTGTGTTTAAAGGTGCAGACTTCTGTTTCGTTTTTCTTGGCATTTGTCCTTCAGGTCTCTCATTTTAGGACCGAAGAATGTATTCCCCCCGGTCTAGAATTGCAGCGGTTTGTTTACATTTTTTGCCTTGTTGGCTATGTCGCTGATTTTTCTTCAGCCTCCTTGATATCAGATGCACTTCGAAGTAAAAAATGGTTATGTTTGCTTTTAAAAGCTTTCTTGAGTTCTTTTTTTTTTTTTTAAATTTGTTAAATATATTTAATCTCATAAGTAATTTCTAATGCAATGATGCTAATGTGTCCGAGCCAATTCTTTGGAAAGCTCTGCATCCTGGCACTGGGGCAAATCATGAAATGTTGACCTTTCCTTCAGGCTTGACTTAAGCAGGAATAAGAACTTTAGGATATTCATTACTAGTATAACACACAGACGGTGTCTGTTTGTGGGTGGAAGTCTAGCCAGTTAAAACAGACATAAAATGGTGGCTCTCTTAGCTCTTTTGAATCTTTCCTAGAGTGGAAACAGGGATTTGAATCCTCCAGAGCAGCACCAAAGACACGATTGTGGGTCTCTCCTCTGGGTCTCTCATTCCTGCACCATTTGCCTGGAGTTCAGTTGGTGCTGCGCAAAAAAAGCAGAGCGCCAGAATGAGCATGGGCTGTGCTGTTGAGGGGCTAATTAGTTATGGTGGTCTCCTGTTCATAGGTTGAAGTGTGGTTTGCTCCATAACGAGGTCATCTTGATAACAAGTTGTGCAAACAAAATCTGCAAGTTGTGCATGTGTTTGTGGTTTTGCTTTGTTTTGTTTTTTTGCTCACCAGCTGTCCAGGAACAAGAAGTCTGCTTTCCTTTTGCTGAACCCTGGAGTAACGCAGTGGTCAACGTGGCATTTGTGCGCACTGAGCAGGTGGAAGGCATTTGCATGCAGTGAGGATTTAGGAAGAGTAGGGAATAATGAGAATACTACAAAACCCATGGGATTTTCAGCTTGGCTGCTACAGCCTTCATCTTGGGAGGAGGTCTGAACTGCCTTAAAGAGTGGGAACTGGGGAAAGGGGAGGGAAGGAGAGAGCTAACCCAAATGTGGAGATGCACTGTTCTGTATGGGATTGGACTCAGTGTTGTATGTTGATGCTTGCTTGAATAAATTCTTCCGTGTGGCTTCTGCACTTCACAACTCTTACTTTTCCATTTTCTTCTACCTGTACGTGCACCATATCTCTTTGTGGTGGTCTAGTGTAGGAGGGGGGAAATACAAAACTGAAAATACCATGCTGTTAAGGTTGACTGAAAAATTATTTCACTCAAGGACAGCCACCTTCACAGTAGGAGACTGGAGAAGAGAGGGGCTTGAGCTTTGATGAACTTACATCAGAACTGATTTTGCATTGGATGGTGCTCTTCAAGCCCCACTGCTTTCTTCCCTTCATGGCCCCCATGTGGTATACCCTGAATGGGAAGAGGTAGGGAGCAGCTGGAGGCTTTGAGCAACAGGCAAGGAGGCTGTAGGAGTGCGAGTGGGCGAGTGCAAGCCAGAGCCTGGCTGCTGGAGCCCAGGGCAGGAGGAGGTTCAGGACCCTCTGGAGCAGCTGGTGAGCTGAAGAAACCAGGGCTTCAGCGAGGAACTAAGTGGGAGACCAAGACTTTGCTGTTCAGGGTAGATGGACTACGTGAAGGCTGTATCATTGGAAGGGCAAGACCCATACTTGCCCACCCATCTGATGGGGAGTTAGCAGCAGTGCTGCTGGTTTGAAAGCAATGGATGCATGAATCATTTCTAAGTCAGGAGTTGTGACCATAAGTGAGAAGAGACTACACGGGCCCATACCTTCACAGTATGAGCATCAACCCACACTGGAAAAATGTAGCCAGCCCCTCCCCCTTCAACAAGGGACCTAAATGTGCCAAGTTTGGAACATGAGCAGTTTCACTGACTCGATATTAGTAATAAGCCTTAATTATCAGTTAAATACAGATATACATATAGAGACCTTTGCTGAATTAAGTTGTAATTGGAAAAAGTAAGGTTGCTTTCAAGTGTTTTTACAAGATGCAGTGAAATGAATGAGAATGGAGGGTCAGCAGGGGAGAAGATAGGTGTTGTCCTGTGTACTGTCAGGAATGTGAAACGGATCTAGTCTCCAGGTGGCTTGCTTCTTATTTCATCTATTCAGGACAAACAGGAAAAAATTTGGAAGAATTTACATTGCTTCGGGTGGAGCTGATAGTAAAGCTCACGTGATGGTGATAAAATGAAGTAGAAATAGAAGAGAAATTATGTTTGAAATACTATTTGGTTTTAATACAAAAGTCAGTCAAGTAGCAAGTGACTAGATTTTGTTAGCTCCCAGTGAAGAAGATTTCTCTTGACCGTGTTCAAGATGATTTGGGTCATATTTATCTAATATTTATTGATCAGAATGCTAACTTCACCCTGACACGTATAAAATGCTTAAAGTAATTCACAGAGGCTAGGAAATAAAGCAAAAATTGCACAAGCACTTCAACTGAGAGAACACTGATCATGAATCTGAGCATAGACATAAAGGTCAAGAGTGACAGCTACATTCGTCAGATTTTCGTGAGAATCAGTCCAGTAAAATAGATCTGGCACCTTATTTCAGAAGTGGTCAACACTCATGGATTCAGTTAAAAATCAATGAGACCGCTGGGTGTTTATAACCACCTCTAAAATGTTTAGGTGCTGCTCTGCATTATGGTTTGTGTGCATCTGAAGTATGAGAGTTGCTGACATTTCTGACTCTCCTAGTTAAACATCAAAATCTTCATGAGGCTGAGAGCTATGTGTGTGTGTGCGCACACAGAGAGAAGCCTTAAGCAGTGGTTCTCAGGCAGGAAAATGGCAACAGCTTATTACTGTGCCTTCGTAGATGGGGCAGAGTTGCATACACCCCTGAGCGAGTATAGAAGGGCTCACAAGCTGTGATGCCTTGATACCTCCTCAGTTAATTTTGCACAGGCAAGGGCATCGTTTCATGGCCTGCATGCAGAGTGTACCTGGGAGAAAGTCATGGGAGTTACCACCTAGTAACTCTGTTCTGCGTTGCTTCTCTTTAACATTTTTAGATAAACATTAAACACAATGTGCTTTCATATCTGTGCTTCACGGTTTGCCTTGCATACTGACATGCATGTCGCGCTTGGAAACCCGGTGCCGATGGCTACTTTGACATAGGAAATAATGCTTCCTAGAAAATGAGCTTGTGATGATTTGAAATCATCTGACAAGTGTGTTGTCATATTTATTTTGCAAGTAATGATGTGAGTACTTGGCTATTGTATCTGCACATCTTGCCAACTTGTCTGTCCTCTGCTTTCTGGAGAGCTCTCGCCTTCCGCTTTGATGCTTCAGCCGCATGTGCTGGATGGGTAGGACTAACAAAGTAGTCATGTAATCTGGTTCCTCAGTAAGCCAGCTGATTTCTGTACGTGTGTGAATCGGTGTGTCTTACTGACAAAAGCTGGTGTTTGCAGCTCCTAACTGCATTGCCCTCTTGAGTAAGGTGTACAAGTTTGTACCCTGAGAATATACTTATGGATTGTGTATTGCCTCAAACTTTATATAAGAAAGCTTTACGTAAGAAGGAAGGATGAATCTTTCAATCTCCTTTTGCTGGCACAGATTTTAATGCATCTTGTTTCCAAAACTGGGAATGTAATAAAAAGAAACTGCAAGAAAGGTGTTCTCTCTTTAACACCTCTCTTGGTGTTCCATCTGGGCTGCTTGGGACACTTCCCATGTCCTGCATAGCAGGAAACTGGAGGAGAAAGGCAAACCGAGCGTTAATCAAAAATCTGTGGTCGTAAATTCTTCCTGTTTTTAATATGGGATCCCCCAATACAGTGTAATCCCCTGGGTTCAGGGCACCTAAATTTGTTTTTTCAGTTCTTAGTAAGTTTGTCTCCCTCATCTGTTTGTGAATGTAACACAGGTTTTATGTTTGTTGAGAAACTTGGAAAATACCATTTTAAGAAAGAATGTCTTCCATTGCCTAACCTGACAATCCTTTCTGGTAAACTAGATTTATAAGGTTCAAGAATGACGTTGCTAGTGTTCTTGTGTATATAGCACTGGAAGAGGCTGAGCTTTTATGAAAGCTTGTAAAATGCACAAATAAGTCAAGTCTAGATCACTTTGCTAGAATTCAGTATATTGTTTAACCTTTCTGTAGATAAGGAGGTATTCTGAAACATACAGGATGAAATCCATCCCTGCTGGAGTCAGAAGGACTTTTTTAGTTCATTCAGATTTTGGACAGCAAATTCCACGTGTTTAATGGGGCACTGGCTGCGAGTGGTACCTGCACTAGTTCTGGAGCTCTGAAGCAGGCACAGATGCAGCATTTTGTGTTGCCGTTATCGCCACTACATTTCATTATAGCCAGACAAGTTGGATACTTTCAAAAGCAGAGAAACAATTTTCCTCAGAGAAAAAAGTTCCATCACTGACTGTATGGTGTTTGTGTAGACATTCCACATAGTTCATGTATAACTTCTAGATGTTCTTGAACATTAGCAAAACTCCAGGTAATAAAAAAACGTACATGCTCTTGCATTTATTTGTAGGACTTTTCTTTGGCTGAGGACCTTTTCCTACGCGGTGGAATCCTGCTCAGGGCCAGCAAAACCCGCTGGCCAGGCTGGGGCGGCAGGAGCGGCACACCCCCTCGCAGGGTCAGGTGGGGTGCGTGGCACCTCTGCTGGCATCACAGTGCGGTGGCAGCAGAGCTTTGGGTAACAGCCATTCGTTATCTGCCAGTATTGTATTTGCTGATCCGTGTATGTTGAACGGAAAAGTATAATTCCTGCAAATTTTGTAATCACCTCATCTCAACAGAAATTCAAGTGATATTTAGTGAGAGGTGAAAGTGTGCTTTGTTATGACTTTTTTTGTTGTTGTTGTTTCATAAATTTTGGAGTTAAAATACAGATCAAATATTCAGAGATGCAGAGGCTGATCGTGCATCTGGAAGTGAGCTGCTTTAGCACAGAACAGTGAGACCTCGCCATAAGGATGTGCCGTTAGCTGATAATTACTAGCAGTCAAACTACCTAGTGTGTACACCTTTTCTTATTTATATTCCAGTCCTGTAACTTTCCCTATTCTCTTGTGCCTTTGTTCTATTAATCTACAAAACAGGGCTCGACTTGTGATTAGTCCTTAGAGGTTGTTTCTATTAATCAGGCTGCAAAACAGGTCTGCTTGGATGTTCTGCTGCAAGTGCTTAATGTGCTTCCCTCATCAGTCTGCAGCGCAGAGCTGCCAGGGTTGTCTTAAATGGCAGTGAAATCAGTGATGTGTCTGCTGCACTTTCTTTGTGTTTACGTCTTGATTGTGTTGCTGTAGGATGGGGGAAATAAAAAGGAGGAAAATAATTGCAGTCCGATAGAAAATTGCTGAAGTTGGTGACATTTGTGGCTACATGTTGATAGGGAGCTAACCGGCAGCTGCGGGACGGATCCTGTCGCAGCCGAACCCCTTGTTAGGTGCGGTTTGAATGAGAAGAACCTGCCTCATCTGTAAAGGAGAGGATTAAAGTTTAAGCCTTGATCACAGAGACTGAGCTACGTTTTAAACTCCTACAGAGTTTTGAGGAAAAATCCATCCCCATAACAGTCAGAGGGTCATTTAAGATAGTGCGTATTTTCCTGCAGTAGGCAGAAAGCCAGACAGATTTCCCCTGATCTATATATAACAAAAAATAAGCTAAGAATTGGTGGAATATAAACGAAACTAAACTGTTCTGTAACACTTCCATTATTAGAACTTACCGTAAAATTTGAACAATAAACAGCGTGTGTAGTGAGAAACTAATCTAATTTCATTATAGAAGATATTACTAACTATAAAAGTGTAATGATTTATGCTTCTAATTAAATACAGTATTTCCTCCCTGTAGAAGGAAACTTATCTATTTTTAAAATGTATCAGAAGAAACAAACCAGGCCCCTAGTTATTTTTTTCTATACTATTCCTTTGATTTTATTTTGTAAAGTTTTTTTGTTATGTTGATTATGTATTTCTGTGCCAGCTCAATGAAGTCTGTCACTGAACTAAAAGACTTGGGCTGCTGTCTGGAAAAAGCCCTGGCCCTGCGGCAGCCGGGTTGGTCTCAGCTGCTGTGCTTGCCTCTCTGCTGGGTTCATGCCTGTTTTCTCTGTATTCCCATGCTGCACGCCGCAATTTTTTTAGTGCGCAAGCTTAAATTGCCAGCCTTTGCAAAACTGGCCCAGTCTTGACTTGCAGTGAAGTCCACGCCTGAATTCTTGTTGGCGACACAGAGAACTGGTCCCTTGCTGCTTTGTGCCATCAGTTATTTAACCGCTGATTGGAAAGGCGTTGTGCTGCCTCACCCCAGCTACAAATGGCTTCGTTAGGCTGTGGTTTGTCCAGTTTAACCTTTCATGGCCTAAAGAGCAGAGTCAAATGCCAGCGTGACACCTCTGTCCCTCAGCTGACACCGCGCAGGTGTAATGCCTTCGCTTGTGCCTTGTCGCCGATGTGATCCCAGCACAAATAGCCAAGTGAGCACCTTACACGCACCCAAGTAACCGGTTTCACGGCAATTAAGGAGAAGGGGTTCCCAAATGTATCGCGCCTTGCAAATTTGTCGCACCCGCTCTTCACTGTGTTGGTTGAGGAGGAGCTGGGATTCTGGGTTCCCACCACCTCCTCCTCCCTGAGGCAAACCTGAGGTGTTACAGAGGGCTCACCGTTCGAAGGTGCCGTAGAGTAAAGCCATTTATCAAAGGTTTGCAGACTAGTAATAACAGTCACTGAAGCAAACTGGTAATAGTTTGTACGGTCCAAGGTGATTCTCTTTCCAATTCCAGCCATCTTCGGATAATGCTGTTTCAAGGCCACCACTGTGAAATTTTACATATATTGTTCTTATTAGGAATTCAGAAGAAATAGGCCCCCTAACATGGTTTTCTCTAGTCCTCTTTTGGTAATTTCATTTTCACCAGCTATTGGGGTTTTTTCTTCTTTTTTCCTCCCTCCTTATCATTTTGCCAGTTATCAGAGAAATCACTCTTCCTGCATTGATTCATTTTGACCAGAGTCTGCAAGGCACAGAGAATCAAATTAACTAATATTTTACTTTTGCATGTGATTAATGCTAATGCTTACAAAGAAGAAAATACTTTACTGTGATTTAATTTTCATTCTCTGGTTGATTCCCAGTGATTTAATTTTGCAGAGGGTTGTCTCTCTGCTTATTGTCTCTTATGGAATCATTGAAGTTAGAGATGGAAAAGACCTATTAAGTCATTCCGCCGTCGCAGGGTCATCTCCTAAACTTTATTTTTTAATGTTTTGCCCAGTTTTAAGAAAAGAAGTTTTAGGTAATTCCTTTCAAGATTGTTCCTTAGTGTATTAGGTGTTACTAATGGGAACTAATATTCTGCTCATATTCTTCCTATGTTCATTTAATTTTTGAAAAATCCAAATTGTACCATACTTCATGAGATGAGCCTAGAGATTTCCTGTACCTTTCACGATGTTGATATTTTTGTACCTTTCAGGCCCGGTGTCAATTACATTGTAATATTATTCAGTCCCTATGATACTTTCATTTTTTTCTCTTTTGCTCTTGCTTCTGGTGAGGTTTTTTAATATTCCCAGATGTCAGTTTTTGGTTGGTTGGTTTTTTAAAAAAGATCTGCAGAAGAGGCTCAGAATGAAACCCCGGTATTCTGCGTGGATGTCACTAATGTTACTGTGTGTTGAGCAGAGGTGCTTGGCTAGTTGATGTAGTATAGTGACCATATGTTTCGTTGCTTCTGCAGTCCAGACTTGTATCACAGCATGGTTTTGATGTCTTGTGATACATCCATGCGTGTAGCCCGGGTCATTTTATTCTTTTTCCCGTTCATGTTGCAAGCTCATACACAATTCGCTGTCAACTGCTGCCCTTAGCTCTTTTTGTTTTAGGTTAACAGCTTTCGTGTTTCTTCCTCTCACTGATTATTTACTTTTTAAAATTCTTCTCAGATGTATTAGCCTGCATTTTTTTCAGAAGGAATCCTGCTTTCTTACTTCTCTCAGTGTTTTTAACCTCCTTTTGCATAAGTCTTTCCCCACTGTCATGTTTATAACACCTCTCACGATACTGAAATCTGTGAATTTAATTAACGTACTGTTTACCCGTTCTTCCAGATCATTAATAAAGATGTTAAATAAAACTGATCCTAATACCATTCCCTGTGGCAATCCACTAGCACCTCCCTTGTGTAGCTGCGATCTTTTTGTTTATAGCCCTTTAGCCACTATTCATCCGTGTGATTGTCCTCACAGGCAAGACAGTTGTAGGTTTTTTTAAAAGGGGTTGTATCACATTTTGCCAAAGTCTGGGATGATACGATCTACTATATTATTTTAATTTACTGACCTGACTGAATTTAATATATTTGCAAAAATTAAGTGTGATGAAATAGAGCTGTGGTTTTGGAGCTCTTTCAAATCTTAGCAGCTGAGTAGCTATAATTCTCCTTTCTTAGAGCAATTACACCTCCTCCACCCCCCACCCCAATTACACCGTAATTTTATTCTATGCTGAATTTAGACTTACTAGGAGATAATTCTCAGTATCGCTCCTTAATTCGTGGTGTACAGATCAGCACCATGTTTCTCACTGCTTCTCCAGGATCTGATTTTAAAGACAAAAGTACCCCAGACAGAATTCAAGCTCAGAATTATCTATTGTTTGTCAGCAGTCATCATGGGCAGAGCTTTGTTATTTTGTAATTTTATATCTATATTTGTGTGTCTATTTGAAATTTCGTTCACCTGTTCGCAAAGGCAACACTAAACTCTTGCCGTAATTTTAAGTGCACACTTTCATCCTTGTGAAATTTGTAAGATTTATGTGTTTGCTGAAGTTCAACGCGGGTTTAAGTGCTTTCTTGCTGTGCAGCTTATGTATCATTGGGTTTTTAGCCCATTGAATTTGTATTTCATTCAAATTCAAAAGTATTTTAAATTACAATAAGAAAAATCTTTTGCTTCATGACTTTTTCCATTTGCATTGTGTGCATCTATATGAACTTGAATAACAAGTTGTTTTATCAGCAGTTGAACAAAAACAATCTTGGGAAATTTCCGTTTCTTTTACGTTTGACTTGATTTTACAAGCTCCGTGCAAAAATCGATTTTTACATCATAAAGCATAGTGTGGAGAGTTTATTTGTCACAGCTTGGTTGGAATGGCGTGCTGTTCAAATCATAACTGAATCATCATAACTGGGAGAGGAAATGGCATTAAAATACGGGTCACGGCCCTGAGCTATGACTGTGTTAATCTCGAGCTATAGTAACATAAAGCCAGAGCACTGGTTGTTACCTTTTGGTTGGTTAGGGCTGGGAGTACCGCAGTCTGAACGAGGAAATCACTCATGGCGTGCGCAATGCTCGTACATCGCTGACCACTCAGCGCTGGGACTTCTTGCTTCTTCCTGCTGTAGGGGGCAACTTCTCCAGTGACACGAAGCAGTGAGATGGCTTGAAGCACAGTGATTTTGATGTCACCCTGCAAGCATTTAAATCCCTCTGAAAGTGGGGAAGGGAAGAGAGACTGGAAGACAACCTAATGTCGATTCCACAATCAGTAATACTGGGTCTGATCCCTGCCGTATTACCCATTAATACAGCCTTCCACAAGGTCAGCCAGGTTTCTGATCCGTTCCCCAGGGAATAGCGTAGGGAGTGTGTGCTGACTGCGGGAGGGACACAGTTACTCCTTCAGCTGTGCTCCGAATGTTGGACTGGCCAGGTTTATACTGGGTAAATGCGTTGCGTCTTGTTGCTGCAGTGCTTTGGTTTGGGGTTTTGATCAAGTTTTGATGAAGTGCTGGGTACATTACAATGGGATTTACTGTCTTGTTGACAATCACTTAAGAAGGGAATTAGTACTTCAGTAAAATCTGCTAATAATGAATAGTGAGAGATGGAGTGACAGGTTTGCAGTGTATATTTGTACTTCTGTAAACGTAAGGGTGTCCTATGCCAATTCAAATGGTTTCTGTATAAAATTGGTAATGGAAAGTGGTCATGATCTATTTTAAAACAATGTTATTTAGCTAGCGTATGTTTTTAGTGTGTTGAACCCTTCAGGAGAAATCCATTAAGAAGCTACTGTACCCTCCCATCAGAAAGCCGTGTGATTTGCGCTTATGCATGTACACGAAAGGCAATTTCACATAGCTGACCGCTGTGAAGTAATGTTACTTCAGACATATTTCAGAAAGAGAAGTGGGTAAGAGGGAGATACAGTAAACCCATTGGTTTCTTTGGGGGCTAAACTGTTGGGTCGTGGGCTCTTGGTGTAGAGGAGAGTGCGTGCTCTAGGAAGGTGTCCGTAGCTTGTGAGAGCTGGACGCAGATGTATGTCAGAAATGCCTGTGGAAGTAATAGTTCGCACAGTTACTACACCAGTAGAAGAACACATCTCTTGAAGGAGATCTGATCCTTCTACTGTTTCTTGAATAATACTGCACTGGTATCTATCACAGTTTAATGATATGACTATTTGTAATTGTGGTATTTGATCTGCAGACTGTAGTAATTGGTGGAACTGAATTTTTGAAGTTTGCTTGCAGACCTGCAGACTGCTAGGCAGCTGCTGCGTGTGCTGACAGCGCGTCCAGTTGGAGAGCCACGTGGATGCCAGAAGGATGGAGCATATGGGTGAAGGAGCAGGGAAGGGGAGTCCCAGCTCTGACGCTGTCTCGCTGTGCAAGGAGCAGCAAGTAACTGCTTTCTTTGCCTTAATTTCTTCATCTACAAAACAAGGCTCGTAATATTTAGATGCTTTCCTCACTGCTTGCCATTTGGACAGTAGTTCCAGCACGTGAAGCACTGTGCAAGTGCCAAATATTAATGTTCACTTATTTTTAGCAATATGATCCAGCAAGGTACTGAGCAGATGCAGACTTGCTTTCATGAATGATTTTAAAGGAGCCAGTGGGACTGTTTGCCTGCTTGAAGTTTATGCACTTGCCTAAGTATTTGGCTGGATCATGGCACTGGAAAGCTAAGTAGGTGTCTATTTTTTGCAGGATAAGCAGGGGCGTATTTGAGATACTGTTGAAGTGGAATAGATAGCTGTGTTACTTGAAGTGGGAGCTGATAACATGTGATTTTGGGACACTTGAAACCCTCTGCTCCAAAAAGAGGAAGGTTAATAAGAACTGTGCACTGAGTTTACTTCCTAAAATTTCTGTTTAGGAATTATTAATATATATTGTTAATAAGTAGTTTATTAAACAAGTTTAAAAGAATACAGGCAGGCTTCCATCTGTACTGCAGTACAATGGAGTCAGAGAAAACCATCTGAAACTGCTTTGCTCTCTTGCTGCTAAGGGAAGCCAGCAGCAGGCTGGCTAACGTGCCATTACTGCAGAAACTCTTCCCCAGGCTAAGTCCATACTCGAATGCCTGTTGAGAACTTCCCCTCCCAAGGAAGTGATGAGTTGTCAAAGACCTGGGCAATCCCAGTCCTCCTCTCCCCACCCCAAACTCCGGGTCCACCCCATTTGTTTTCCACCGAGCTGTTCGGGTGTTGCTTATTTTACCAACAGACCCACCTTGGCACTTGAGTATCTGTAGGGAAGATGTGGAGACTTCAAAGGAGTTTAGACCTTCATTTGAACTTGGGGGTGGGCCACACATAAGCACCTGTGGGAAGAAATGAACCTTTGTACTTCACAAAAGAATACTAATATTCATTCCTACCTACTAATAACTGCCTCCTGCTCTTTATTTAAAATCAGACTAGAAGCAGAAGATTCAATCTTCCATCAAAGGCACTTCCCAGGTATTTGAGAAAAGAGTCCTGCAGTCCAGGCAGTGAAAAACGACACTTCTTCTACCTTCTATCAAAAGCGGTGTTGAAATGTAAGGCCTGTTATTGTATATTTATTCAGGCATCAATCACAATCAAGCCTCCTGCTAGTTCATCTGTAAGGGCATTGTAATCCTATTTTTATCAGTTCCTTCCTGTACAACAGACAGTTAAAATAGCATGAGCAGGGGTCAGAAATATCTTAATGGGTTCGGTTCCCAGAGATATCAGTGACCAGAGGAAGAGTTTTGCCGAAATTTCTTCCTGAGCTGATAAGGTAGATAAACAGGGGCAAGGTGCAGAGTGAGGGCACGCTGTGGGAAGTAGAGCGTTGGATGGCACCGTAAAAGAGCTGCAGAAAGATTAAGTAGACAGTATTACTTATGGAAAGACCTCAGGAGCAGATGGAAAATAAATGTTACCGTTTGCCAAGTTACCCATTTGTAAAACAAAGTGTTTAATTTTTTTCATAGTGGGATGATTTAAGTGATTTTTATAATGAGCTTTACTCTTGGTTTTGCTTTTGTACTTCTTAAAAAAATCTAGGAGTGATTATATGAGGAGAGCTGATTGTCACTGATTGGCAATGTTTAATTCTTGTTAATTTTGGATGGTATGCTACTTATTTAAATAACAGCATAGCTTACTATATGTTAAAGTCGTTATATTTTTATTTTATGTTTTTACACTGTATATTTTTTGTCTATACATTTTAAATTTTTCTGGTCATAAAGTGGTGGATTATGCTTTTTACACTCTTTTGTCATGAATTCAAGCTGGTTTAGGATCCAAATTAGAATTAATTTATGATTGAACACAGCAAATGGCTTAAAATTTGTTTTCTTACCAGAATGAAGCTACCTTAGAACTTCTAAATACATAAAGAAAAAGTAAGTTCATTACAGAAAATTTTATCTTGTAAGACCAAGTATTACCTTTGTCTCAGTTTAAAAACTGAGCTATTGTTCCTGGTCAAGCTAGTCTTTCACGATTGCAGAGATAATGGACCTAGTCTTTCATGCTTACTTTTTAGACATAAATTGCAGGTGGCACTTTTGCTTTTCTGATTCCAAGTCTATTTTATTTTGTCTCTTCTTTTTAATTAAACATTAATATGAACTGCTTGTATGGGCTGGAATAAAAAATATATTGTCTTCTCCAAAAGCAGAGACTAATCCTGTAAAAAATCTTTTTCAGAAAACTGATTCTCAGAGCTGATTTGGGGACTTCTGCCAGTTCAGTGGCGTGGCTTTTACCTTTGTGAGCAATTAAACATTGCTTACTTTTTAGGATATTAATGATTTTAATATATTATTGTAAGTATAGACCTCATGTGGGTAGTTACAGAATGAGGGTAAATGTTAAAAATAATTAGCTGCTCAAAACAGTAATTAAGTACTTAATATAAACTAGAATTCATTATGCAAAACCCAAAATAAACAAATATGTTAATTAAATCAGAAATACAAGTTTGTCTCCCCACCTTCTTTTGTTGTTGTGAATCGTACATATTTCTACTGGAAGTCTGTGATAAACTTGCTGAAGAGAACAAAGAAGCCACACGTCAAGCTACTTTTCTACTTGATGTATTTTTTTCCCCACTATTGTGCTAGGAGTTGCAGCTGCTTATGGCACTTGGTTTTATGTTCAGTTACACAATATGAGAAGTTTATGCTAACAATATGCAGAAGATTTTGAATGCCATTCCACCATGTTTTTGTTTTAATTTTAGTTGTTAATTATTCTAATTGTGTATTCCAAAATACCCTTTCCCATGGAAACTTATTTAAAATAAATTGTGCAAGAAGGCAACCAATCAGTAAAGTCAAAAATACTTTTGGAGACTAAATGCCTTTTGCAAGTGATAAAAGAGTGAAGGCATTGGCATTCTTCCATCGTGAATAGTGAAAACTAGAAACAAATAATAAGCCATCCCACTCATTGCAAACTAAAACCACAGACGTAGTAAGCTAAATTTCAGTGTTTCTCTACTTCTGAATTTGTGTGATGTGTGCTGGAACACACCTAACGCAAACTGAGATGAACGTGGTGAACCTGTGTACAGCTGCCCCTAGGCAAAAGCTGTAGAGCTCTTCCCAAAGTCTGCAGAAGCTCATGGGGATGGGTGGTGCTCGCACTGATGGATCCCATCTGTCAGGGTTGAGAGCAAGCAGGCACTGCCAGAAATTCTTCCCCGGGATCTTGCACAGATTATCTTGTTTGCCTTTTTTGTTTCTCTAATGGAAGTTCATGGTGTTTTTCAGCCTACCTGTCCAAAGCACTGGCCTTTCCTGCAGAAGCACCATGCTGAATTGTGCATTAAAAATCTTAGATAATCATATATTTGTAGCAGCTGACCTTACAATATGAGAATTTAATCTTACTGTTTGAGGAATAAGCTTTAGTTTAAGAAGAAATTCTGCACAGTTACAATAATCCAAGTTCTTCTTTTGTTGCTGTTCTTAACTGTCCCTTCAATAAGTATTAATCATTTCTGGAGGCATGGTACGTAAGTTAATTCAAAAGTTGATGTGACTTTTTTTTCTGTTCAAATGACAGAGGTAAATATTGGTGTGAGCAAAAGATGTGGTTCTAGTTGGAATAAATAGTGGAGGTGGAGGAGGTTGTGACTTTCATATCACAGCTTTCATGTAATACTTCTGATTCTAATCATATTGCACTTTCCTCTCACCCTACTCTGATGGTAATATTTCAGGTGAATTCATTTCACTCCAGCAAAAGCTGACAAGAAAGGGCAAACTTGGTAAAGGTATAGAAACCGCTCGTTCTTGATATTCTGTTCCAGAAACTAGATTTTTTCATTAGCGCGGTGATTCTTTAAAACAGCTGCCCTCGAGGTAGCCGAGCAGCATGGGGAGCTCCCCAGGCTCTGAACAGAAAATCCATCTCCTGCTGCTGCTCTGTGGCTCCCGGTCAGAGGCACTGCACTTGCAGCTGTTCAGGGCTGAGAAGTTCCTGTTAAAACTGGAAACAAAGAAGTTCACAGAGTGTGGTTTCTGTGCTTGATTTCTCAAATATGCAGTGAGGCTGAAAGTAAGCAGAGGAGCCCATCCCACAAATTCCGGTGTGAGAAATCTCGTTTCCTGTCAGCGACTCCCCTGAACGCGTGTCACTAATTGTGCGTGTTTGTGGAAACGTGGTCTGTCTTCCCTTGCTGCTTCCTCACTGTGTTGTCACCGTTCATGTCTACTCTCTTACATTTTATTCTGGGGGGATTTTATACAGGTAATCACTGACATCCCTCTAATCCTTTGTGTAAAATTTTGCTAGCTCTAAAGAAGATGGTGCTTTGTAAGCTGGGTATGATCCAGAGCTCACTTCATCTTTCCATTGACTTCAGTGAGCATTTGGTCCGGTCCTTCTGATTCCGCCTTCATGGATTTCCAATCTTTTAGTGTCATCATCATTAATGAAATATGTTTTGCAGTAGCTCTGCTGTAAATGTCTTGCCAATAAGTCACCTGGAATTAAATCTCGATACAGTTTAAATCAATGGGCAAAGTTCTCCTCATTTCAGTGGGAGATGACGTTTCAGTCTCTGTAAATGGCTGTCAAATCTGGGATGAGAAGACAGAGGACTGTTGTTTCCCCCCAAGACAGACACGGACTCGCTCTGTTTTGATATATATTTTGCAGTCACGCAGAAGTTACTGTGTAAACCTTGCATTGTATGCCTGATATTCTCCAGCTAAAATAAGACATTGTGCTTGTAGAGGCTTTGGTAAACATATGTTTAAAGGTTAAGCAGTAGATTATAAAACAGAGAAAATGGCAAATCATATTTACCCATGTGCATACATAGCTCTTGTAAGTCAGCAGGCTGCCCTGGGTGGGTTTGGACAAGGAAATTGATTGCAGTGGCCATGCAGTATTGATACAGCAGAGAGAAGTGTGTCTGGATTTTAACAGGACTGGGCTAACAGGCTGTGGTGGTTTTCAGTCTGCTAGTGCCAGAGGAGGCTTTTTTGGCTATGAAGTAGTATCTGATTTTTGTACCATGTTATAAAACATGTCACTTTTTATAAATAAGTGTACTCTAGTCATCATAATGAACTATCAAATAATTATCTCTGATAGTTACCCTATGTGAACTGGGTTTCATAATTTAATATCTTTAAATATGCTAAAAAAGTATATCTGTTTCCATGAATAGTGTGAGCAAAAGGCTCTGATAATGAAGCCATTTTCTCTTTGGGAAGAATAGAATTACCATCTAAAATATTTATAGTAAGTATCTCAATGACCATAATATGTATCAAGTCCAGTTTGAAACCGCCATATCCTATAGCCTGAGTTCAATAGAAGTTAAAATATCTTTGTGTAACACGAGCAGAAGTTAAAAGTGTTATTAATCTCTATTTTATCATGAAGTTCTGTTGTCAAGGATAAAATTGCCATGTGTTCCAAACAGAGAGAGGCAAGAAGGGGGGAAAAAAGGAGAGTGAAAAAGAGGCACCATATTTCCAAAGGAATAAACAGTAAAGAAAATGTCTGATTAGTATAGTTTGGGATAGGAATGTAGAAAAGTTTAGAGAAAAACTAAGATGACTAGAAGGTTTGATGCCAAGGTAGCAAAATTGGCATAGTTCAACTGAGAATCTGTTTTCAAAATCCATGTGGAAAGCACTCAGTCATAAACGTGTCTTCAGCATCTGCAGAAAGGCTGCATCAGTTATTTGGAAGACTTTCTAGATGCGTTTTTAGGCCCTAGATAACTTTCTGGCTGTGGTCCTCTGAGTCTGATACAAAGCTTATTGAAGCCACTAGTATTTTTTCCACTGATATCAGTAGGCTTTAAATTATGTGCTTGATCTTGGAGTTCTTAGACAACAGATGAGAAAAATTCAAATACTGTACTTGGAATTCTGCCTGATGAAGGACTGCAGTTTTACATTATGAAATACAGCATGCAGGCTCAACCATATCATGCCAGCTTTGGCTTCTAAATAGCTTAGAAGAATACATTGAAGTCTACTAGGAAAATATATTGAAGTCTCCAGGCCCATAGGAATTTGAAAATGGCTTTTGCTTTATGCCTGCAGAGAGTCCTTCATTGCATCTATAGTCTGAAAAGTTATGTGGGTGCTGTGTTTTCCAGTGTAGATGTTTTCCAGTATTTCAGTGTATTATTTTAAGAACTTCCTTACATTGAGCAGGTATCGGTTCATTATGCAGATAATAATAGAAGATTAGGGATGAAAGCCAGCTCCCTCTGAAATCAGTAGCATTGGCTCCTCAGTTCTGTAAAGCCAGGGTTTCATTTTAAGGGTTAGTCCAGAAAACAAAAGCCTTCCCAATAAAAGGGCATGGCCAATATAGTTTCATACTAGAGAACTAAATAGAGGACCCTTATCATCCCAACTGCTTTTCAGCTGTACTGTTACTATTTGAACTACTTGAAACAATATGTGAAATTTATGCAAATGTCTTAAAAACTGTTAAAATTTTCACTAAATAATTCTAATTCTAAAAAGAAATTGTCTTCAATTTTATGTTTTTTCAAATATAAATTGTGTTTGTGATACAGTCCAACACTATCACACTTTAGAATGGCAGATGGGAAGGATAAGGAAAAGCATCTAATCCACACATCACCTTTATAATAACCCTATTTATATCGTGGGCTGAAGACGGAGAGCTTTTTAAGTTAAATTGTGTGGACTTGAAAGCATCAATGCTGAATATTTTATGTGAAGCTTGTCAAGGTCCCTTACTAAAATAGCTTAAAAGCAGTATCACAGTTGCCTTCTTATAAGCATTGCACACTTTCAAAGAAGAAACATGCTGAAGGGTTTTCAATATTGCCAGAAGTTGATATATATATTTTCTAAGTGTCAGATGTTATATGCTGTATAAATAATATACATGCATGCTTGTTTCAACAAACACCTTTCTCACCACGTTTTTGCAGAAGCTTTATTTTATGTAATGCATGATGCTTCTTAAGGTATAGTGAATTTTTTATTGTTCTTTTTTGGGGTTGGAGGTTTAATGGGGGTTTTTTTGTATTTAAAAGCTGGCAGTTGAAGCTACGCAAGAGCTCCTCAGTTCCCTTTGTGGTTAAAGGGGATAGAAAGCAGCACCTACAATCCATCCCAGCTGCATTAAACATCAGCCTGTGGACAAGGTGCACCCTTTGCAAGGGCTGGTCTCTCTCCATTGCCTGTAAGGGAGCCCAGCGAACTAGCTTGTACCAAACATTTGACTTCTGAATGGCTAAATTTAGCTGACAAGGACTATAGTATTAATAGGCTTGCATTCACTGTTCCTAATAATAACAGGTCGTGTTTGTTGCTGATGCATTGTAAGAAATAAAGCTACAGCAGCAGGGATAAACTTACCTCAGGATATTGTGACAGTGGTTTAGGCACTGAGAAGTGTTAAGCACTGTAGAAAACTCATTCCTAATGGCAGCCAGCAGTAGAATCATAGAATTGTAGAATGCTTTGGGTTGTAAGGGACTTTTAAAGGTCATCTAGCCCAACCATTCTGCAGCGAGCAGGGACATCTTCTAGATCAGGTTGCTGAGAGCCCCGTCCAGCCTGACCCTGTTTCCAGGGATGAGACATCTCCAACCTCTCTGGGCAACCTCTGCAAGTGTTTCACAAACCTCATTGTAAAAAATTTCTTCCTTATATCCAGTCTAAATCTACCCTCCCTTAGTTTAAACTTCTATTTTAAACACTTCGCTGATTCATCTGTCTGAATACAAGTTACAGCTAAGCAATTGGAGACATAAACAGAAAGTTAAACATGATTTTTTTAAAGGGAAAGCAGTATTTACAGGGAGAAGTTGAACTGCTCTAACTTTTGATGAACAAAGTTTGATAAGGACTTGTATGTTTTGATATGTGAGTATGTCCACCCGCTTTAACATACCAAATCATATTCATTTTCTATGTGCTTTTTTACTTTATTATAATTGCGTAGCATGTAATATAGCAAAAATGGCATATCTTGTTCATATATATGTCTATGAAATATGTATGTGTGCATAGACTTACTGGCCTTGCCTGTAAGGAATCATGAGGCTATTCCTCTATGGTTTTTGTTTGGTTTTGAGGCTCACCTTCTAGTTTTTTTCCTAGTGGTTTTTAAAGAGTATATAATTTATGTCTCCTACTTTCTGAGAAAGCTTTTTGGCCACTAGAGTACTGAATAAACTGAAGTCATCATCCCCAGTCTTCTACTTCCCTTCCCCCTTCTTTCTCCCAGCTGTGGCAAAGGTATGGTGAATTAAGGTGGTGACTCAGGCTGTGGGTCTCCTGGGGGCAGGGAATCTCCTGCATCCCCAGAAGGGGAAGGTTTCAGATGCATCCCACTACTGACCTCTGAAAATATATTCCCAAAATGCGGTATGTCTCACTTGTATCATCTCAATCAGGGAAAATTCTGGTCATTTGGGGCCTCAGTTGTGCACTGTTGAAGAAAGTAGTTGTATAGATTTACATCTTCGGGGGAATCCAGCCAAAATGTGGTGCAGAACCCTATTTTTGCCCTCCCTCTACTACTCAGAAGTTTGTTTCCTAATGCATATAAGAAAGACTGTGATGACCTCATGTTTTTTTTACACAGAAGGTATTTGTGATAATCAAAATGATTTCTTCTGAGGATAAAGGCAGGTGAAGGCTGAGTAAGAGCCTGTATCAGAAAATGGATGGCAGCAGAGCCTTGTAAAGAGGGTAGAATGGGAAGTTTTAAAGTGGGTGTTGCTAATAGAAGTACACGTTTTCATATTTTCTGTGCTCTCAGAAGCAAAGCAATATCAAACAGCGGAACAGTGAGAGATGACTTATTGAAAAATAAATCATGGGTGAAATTCTGAACATTGACTTCAGTGAGACCAGCATTTCGCACACATCGATACCGGTGCTGGATGTTTCTGGACGGAGGTTGCTGCATACAAATGCTCACTGCTCCTTTTTTAGCATTGCTCAGAAAGAATCGGTGCTGTGACTGACCAGTTGTACTGCCTCACTGAGGTGAGGTAAACAGGGGTGTTATTCAGAGTGAGCGGTTTCTCAAATGGAAAAGAGAGAGTAAGCAATATATAGGTGTTAATTGATAATATAAACCCATCTATTTTTCTTCTAGCGGTTACCAGCTCTATGATAGGAGCAAGCCTATACAAAGAGGTTGCTTTTAAAAGGCGTATTTCATTACAGCAAGAACTTGAAGGTGTAGAACAATCATTGTAGTTAATAGAAATACTCACGTAAGTTAGCATAATGATCAGTGCTAACATAGTCTTCTCCTGAAGACCTCTGAAAGGAAGTCTTTGCAGATTTCTGAAATCCTGGTGAGCAGGAGGCATCATCTCTTACATAAAAGTTTTCTGAAGGATGTTTATGTTTTCTTTTTTTTTTTTATCAATACTGTCCAAGCCTCAGTCTATTAATCCACATAAAATATGTGTTATGGCCACATGACTCAACATTTTGTATTGAAGGGGATTTATTGCTCTCAGTCTCTCACTAATGTTAGTGAGAGAACCTGTGGTAGTAAAGTAAAAAATGTTTGTGAGATTTGTCCCTCGGTGTTGTTTTTTAAAAATGTGTCTATGCATACATGCATGCATAGATGCATACAAAGTTTTCTTATCCCGTGCTCTGTATTTAAGCCTGCTTGACGTCACATTGCAGAACTTACCTCTGTTACCATTAATACCTGGGAGTGGACCAAGAGCTAAGGGCAAAAGGAAATTTTCACATTTGCAGGCATAGTTTGTTGAAAAAACTAGCTCTGTGGCTTTCTTGTACCTTTGCTCATCTGTCATTGTAGCAATACATAGTGACATTTCAAACAGCTAGCATGGAAATAAGATAAAAAGTGTTTGGGACAACTGTGAAATTTCATTTAGACAGAATGTCAGACCCTAGTCTCCAGTGAAAGTACTGTAGGTTTACCATGTCCCGCTTTACGGTATCATTTGATGTGAAATTAAATCAGAGGCCAGCCATGAACGGCAAAGCAGTTGAGCCTGTTCAGTTTTAGTTTGTCGTACAATTCTGGCACTCCTGATCTCCATTCCTTCCGAGAGTGAGTTACAGTGGCTAACCGTTGGTAAAGGCGTTCGGAAAGCATGATTCCCACAGAAATGTCTTTCAATTCCTTGCATTACCTTGAGGTTTGAAAAGTTTGTTAAGTCTCCAAAAACCGTGTTCTGGCCTTCATTGTTCTTGTGGATCGAGTTCATGCTGGCTAACAGTTATTTTGCTTTGCACAGTAACTTAACACTGATATTTAAGGATAAATAGACACCAGCATGGCTCCTGAATGGGTGAGTTACATGTATTAATACGCTGTTCCATTCATTTCTCTGACATGGAAAAAAGGGCAGGGCTGCTTTCATCCTGCTGCCAACCCTTTTATCTCTAAAGAATCAAATTTCAGGAAACCTGTCCGCCTAGGTCAACATTTCAAAGGGATCCTGTAATATTTAAAAAGTTTAGCATCTTAATTCTCATCATTTTAAGGGGAAGGTTTCTTTTCTGACTGAGAAGACAAAACAAAGCAGCCCCTCAAAAGAAAACAGTAACCAATGAAAAAAGCTAAATCAAAATGCAGGTTTGGAGATGTAGGGGTTGGTAAAAATGTGTTGAGTGTTACTTCACTTCCTACTATTCAGGACAGCGCATTGTTAAAACCGATGCAGTGTTTATACACATTGTGGTTGTGGCTATAGTCGGGGCTATTGTTGAAGGATGGTATACAGACATTTATCATGGTATGTCAGTAAACCCATTGTAAAAATGTCCTAGTAGTTAAATGAGGCTTAGATTTAATGAGGCTGTAAGAAAGGACTGTTTTTTTATCATCCTGTAAATAAGGTTCCTCTAGCAATGTCATTGGGATTAACATGTGGATTTTCTTTCGTTTCAAAATAAGAGCCATATCTCCATGAAGTTAGGCAAAAAATTTAAACAATACACTTTTACAAAGCCTTTGAAGAAATTGTTGCTTGGTCATTCTGTGACTACACAATGATAGTAAACGAAGGTACGACATTACAAAAAATGCAAACCTCTACACCCCTCCCCACCACCCCACGATTAGTACCATCTATGTAATAAAATCCTAACGCTAATAAAATACTGTGTTAATGGCCAAGTAATACATTATCAATAGCAGAAAAACCTTCAATGCTTTTTAAAAAGATACTTAACAGATGTTTGTGCTATATCATATGCTAGTGGTGAACTGACTTTAATACGTTTTTAACACTGCTGCTACGGAGAAATGTAAAAATGAGGCTCGTAACCATTAAAATTTTACCCACCAACATTTTATTTTCTTGTAGCTGTGAAAACAGCCATCTAAAGTTCCTAAAGGTAGTCATTTGGACCACATTTAACTTGCTGCATTTATTTTCAATGTGACATATTTTCTGTGAAGTATAGGGGGCATGCGTTACGTTCTTTAAATTGGAAAGTACAAAACTGTAAGGGGAAATAAATACAATTTTAACCATTGAAAAGGACGTTGTCAACAGCAGAAGATTAGGAAGGGACGAGTGTCTTAATTATTCTTCATATGTTTCTTTTACAGTAGGGGTGCATTGTTACCTTTAAAGCTGTATTTTGATGGTAAAACTTGAAGTGAGTTTTGCCATCAGAGAAGCAGTTCCTGCCCTGAATAACCAGTCCTGAGCCTAGTGCCATCGTTCTCCAGTCCTTTATTTTGTGCTGTTGAAGACTGGAATCCTGGAAAACCAATTGATTGAAAAGATACTCTAAATTTTTTTTAAGCACGGATGATGTTGGTGACCCCATCTCAGTCTCACCAGTACCACCAGAAGGGAGCGGTGCCTGTGGCATGGAGGAGCAGGGAAGGCTCAGGAGAGAGGCAGGAGGTTTTCCATGTGGTTTTGCTGCCAGATAAAATAATGTTTTACACTTTAGTGCTCAGCCATCTAAACTCTGGTCAAGATGGGTAACAGATAAACATCTCACTGCAAGTCTCTAGTCTTCATAGATGGAATTGTGCCCGTCCCCGCGCGAGGAACAGCCCTGGGCTCCTGCCTGTCCGGCAGCCTGCTGCGAGCCCCGGCATGGAGCGCGGCTGCCTGGGACGCTGCTTCACCCGAGTGAGAGGCTCACAGCTCAGTTCTGCATCGTTTGATTCCAGCTGTTGTATTGCAGGCTTTAAGAGGAAGATCCAGACAACAGAGTAGTCTCAGGGAAGAAAAAGATAGAAGATCATTCAGGATGAGGGTATTTGGATCCATGGCAGCAGCCATAAACACAACAGCTTTCTTCTTCCACCAAGAAAGATTTCGACTTAGCCAGGGACTTGCAAGCCCTGTCAGTGTCCAGGGTCCTCTTTGGCAGCACGTTCCCTTTCGACTGCTACATTATCTGCTTAAACCTTTCCGGGGGCATTGCTAGGGGCGTGATTCTGAGTGCTTTATCCTACAAGAGCAGATTCCTGCAGCTCTCTATTTAGAAGGCTATTTAGTGTTAGCGCTCTATTCATTTGGAAATAATGGTGTTGGGAAAAAAATTAATTAAAATGGCTTCAGAAAGTAGTTAATTATAAAGCCTACCATGGCCTGAAGTATAAAATACATTGCAGACTGAGAAATCACATAGGGGTGCATTACTGAAATAATTAATTTAAAATTTTACATATATCACCCACACAGCGAATGCCATGGCTGCTGCTAAAATGAGTCCAGTGCCCTTCAAAAACTGTGAGCATCTCTTACATCTCCCACTCACTCCTTTTTAGATATGCGTGTTTTCTTCTTTACTATGGGCATACACTTTGTGTTAAGAACATGAATTTGGTGGAAAGGCTTCAGGTAAGGAATGAAATCTTCACCACGTTTACTTTAGCGTTATCATTGGGTTTTGTGGGGCCAGGGTTTAACTCGTTGATTGCCTGACCTGACATAGGCAAGCAGTGCACAGAGCCAGCTGCTACCTGTGCTGTGCTTCCTTCGTCTGCTGCAGCCTCCGTGTTGATCTGGACCAGCTAGCACCAGCCGTTAAACTGGTCTTAGACCATAGACTGTAATCCTGCCAGTTCTCTCAAGGGGTAACGGAGATGTAGGGCTGCACCGGTGTGCTGGCCTTATACCACCATGGGATCCCATCAAGGCAATCCTTTAAGTTCAGCACTGTTGTATCAAATTTAGGGTTTTTCTCTGCTAGTGCCATGGTATTTGTCTATGTATACCAAATAAGAGTTTAATATTGCAAAGCCTCACCTTTAAGTGCAAGAAAATAGCTGGTGGGTTTGGGTATGTGGGGGCAGGGGGGTGGTTTGGGGTTGGGTGGTGTTTTTTTTTTTTAGCTTTACTTTTGAAGAAACGAGAGCGTGTCCTGTGCAGGTTCTGGTTTTGTGTTCATAACCCAACCGTGCCTGCTCTCTGGTAGCTATCAATATGCTGAGATTCTTACCTCTTGTCAGTCTAATTTCTAGTTGGTGCAGGTTCTTGACATTCAGCGCTTTATCAAACATGGGCTGCTTGGCACCTATTACCACTGATCTCAGCATTGCTAATAAACAGCAACATCAAGGCCATATTTTCTGGTTCCTGTCAGACCACTGCTTTCCTGGGTGAAATAAAAGTCATATTAACATGCTCCTCCTCATTGGCTCTGACAGTTTGATTAATTAGGCACCCTCTTTAGATGACCTCTGCACTGACACGACAAGGAGGTGAATATAAAATGAATAGTTTGCCCACATAATGGCCTACTGCAAGTTTCAGATTTTTATCAGATCAGACTGAAGTCCGGGGCCTGTGTTGAAACGTACAGTGTACAGCAATATACAGCTGTGGGTTATGAACCGCAGACTTTACAACATGATTAAAGAATTAAAACCAAACCCATCCTAGCCATCCTGATATATTGACTTCTCCTCTAAGAATTAATCTTTTCTTTACTCTCTTGACCATACAATACAAATCTAATTCATTTACATTATCAAATAAAATGACCTTTTGTTTTCAACAGATTTTTTTATTGCTAGAAAATACAGTATGTTAGCTCTGTGGTTATTCAGCCTCCCATAAAATACTAATGTAAAGCCATTATTCTAGTGCCACTCTATTTAAATGTCAGTCTGCCTTTCTATTATAAACCACCAATTCATAGGCTGTAAAAAATCTACTTCAGGTGAGAACTTGGAATATCAGCTCACAACTTTTCTTGGGAAGTGTATTTTTTAAAAATACGAGTGTATGTAATCCCAAGGGATGACTATGTGATTGTGAACCTATAGCACGGCATTTGTAGCACCAGAAGCATCCGATGGTGCCAGCACGTTGCCCATGGGATGGTGCCCCTGACCGGGGCTGGAGCCCTGCAGTTCCTGGAGCAGCAGTGTGGTCAGCCGGCAGTGCAGAGGTCTTGGAAGCACATTGCAGTCCAACTAGGAGGCAGCTCAGGCTTTTCATGAAACGTGGAGTTTTGACTGTTGGTTGATGGGAAAGACATCTTCCCTACCTCTTCTTTGCTGCTGCTTGTTTGCACTTAATTGCATTCCATGAACACTTGTAAGGGGCATTAGGTGTTGCACATTGCCTTGGGGAGATGTGAGGGTCAAAATCCGCTCTCCATCCAGGTGAGAACTGGAAGGAGCATGAATGGCATTTTCTTGATCAGGTGGAGTCACTGATAGGGAGGTAAAAATTCTACTACCATAGTTTCTAATTGAAGTTTTCATGTTAGGCTTTTTTCACTAGATGACTCAAATTAACTCATTCAGCCTGTGGTAATCTGCATCTCCCACAAACTTCTTTGAAGGGACAGCATGATGGGGGGTGAGCCTAAAATTAAATGTTGTGTAAATTAACCTGTATGTAATCGGAGCTCCTTGTTTAATGATCTTGAAGCCAACAAAAGTGACCCATGCTTAAACATATCTTTTTCACTTAAAATGGAACTCCTTTTAGCTCTGTGATGCCAAATGCTCTCTGCAGGCCTTGCAGCACCTGCTGCTTCTTTTATGACCCTCATGTGATTTTTTTCCTCAGTCTCTTCTGTCATTTTTTTTCTTCATGTTCATCTGTTGATCCAATAACTGCGTTACTTTAATGGATTTGCTGAACTGGCTCATACATAACACAGCTCCTCCAGGTAATAACCTGAACATGTTAGCTTATATTCCTGGGGTTATGCTTGAGTGCTGCAGTGGTCGGAGTTGTCAATGGTTTGGGAGTGCATTGCACCAATTCTTGAAGTTATTTGTTGGATTCCTTGTCACAGGCAGAGCAACAGTAGATAAATATATTTTTATGCATAGGTATGCACACACGCACACATTGTATGCATGTTATATCGAGTATGGGATTTTTGTAGGTGCGAACTTTGTTTGCATACAAGTCTCCTGAGGTTGCCTGAGCTGAGAAGGAGGTGTGACAGGCATTTGGAGATCCGTGATCACCCCTTTCCCTAGATGCCTTTCTTCAGTTTCTTGGTTGACACCATTTGACAAATTAAATAGCAGTGGTTTTGGATGAAGACTGACAGGAGTTGCTAACTTTCCCTTCCCTCAGACTCCAAAGTAGGATCACAGTTTTCAGTAAAGGTGAAATTTTGAGTAGGCCAGATGTTAAATTTCTGCACAAAGCAAAGGCTGTAATAAATGAAGAAAATGAAGCAAATCTGCATATCTTTTAAATAAATGACATTTCCTAAAGCTTGTAATTAAATAGCGATCCAGTATTATTGCTTAAAGTCCAGTCGTGATATTTTATCCCCTACCTAAATGCCAAATAAGCATGTATTGTGACACTGGAAAGGCTTTGATTGTTTTAGCTGTTTTCAACTGGTTAGTGAGGGTAAGTGACTTTACATCCAGCTTCAAGAATAAGCTGAAACGGAGGGTAGCACAGGCTTCAAACAAACAAGAAATGCTGGGAGCATCCTGTGGCCTAATTATAACTAAATATTTCCATTCTTTTCTGTAATTTTTCAGAAGATCATGTTACGGGTTCCTACAATTAAATATCATGGGCTATGTGTGCATGGAAGACTAATACACGTGAAGATTGTTTGATTTCCCGACCAGGCATTCTGGAAAGTTTCAGTTCCTGCTTGAAGAGTGCTAAGCTGCATTTTGAGCAAAACATAAATAAAAATAGTGGTGGTATTTATAGATAAACAGCACCATCTGGCAATAAGCAATCTCAGTGTCTGATTTATAATCATTGGAGTAGATAAGGATAATTGACTTATGGTTAAAGACTGATAGTGAAAATCATGGAGGGCGGAGTTCTGTGTCTACCATCTGATTCACTTTAAGCAAGACACTTAGGAATGTATCTGGCAAATTTATTCTTGGTGTAGTCAGCCTAGTTCTACACAGTACCTCTATAAACTGTGCTCTGTTTAGACTGTTCTGAGGCTAAGTAATTATTCGTTGTAAGGTACTTTGAAAAGAGTTTTTGAAGGCCTTCGAGTTCCTGTGATTGTGCTGCAGGTTTGTTCTTGGGTTTTTTGGTTTTTGTTTTTTACTTTTCGGAAACAATAAACTGTTTGTTAACGCTGGAAATTAGATCAGGAAAAGCAAGGGCAGCCAGGCATCCAGAACATAAGGGCACAAAGACCAATATCTTTTCTTGTTGTTTCTACGTGCTAAAGCAGTGCGAAAACAAGACCTAAATTTAGCTCTGATGTAAGCCCACTGTTTGAGAGACTTTCTAACTCAGGTTAATTCTGAGTCCTTTTTAGGTGCATATTAACAACAGTTTTACTGTGAAAGATTAAGACTACTGGTGATGGATTTCATTCCTAAGGTGGCTCAAAAAATAGATGCTATATCTAGTAGGTGTTCCTGGAAGCATAGACTGGCAAGTCTCTTTTGATTTCAGAGGGTCATCTTCAGAGAACAACAGACTGAGAAAAGTCACTTTTCTTTCAGGTAGCCCAGCTCTTGCTTTTTCCTCCATCATTTGTGGCTGGGTTTTGCACCATGGCTTACAGAAGCAGTGACATCATCTAGTATTCTCCTTCATTTGTTGGACAGGATTCAAATAAGTAGGGCCTGCAAAAATGGGAGCTGGTACAAGGACTGATGGCGGGCATATGGGGGGGACGTGGCCCCTCTGGGCAGCAAGGACCCTGTGTGTTGGCTCGGCGGCTCTTGGGGAGTCCCCAGCCCAAACTAACCCTCTAGGGGAAGGCTCGCCTTTCAGGTTGGTGTCATTAAGTTACATATATGAGACATATGAGCAGTATGGGGTGCAGATGTAAAGTTACATAAAGGTGCTGAAACACCACATAAAAGTACGTATCTGGAATTCCTCTGGTTTGTGGCTTTGGCCTTTATTAATGAATGAGCAATCGTGTTGTTCCCTGACTGGCATAGCCTTTTGGAGGAACTACAGAGACTTTCTAGCGATGCTGGAGAATCTGATTTAAGTCTCATTCAAAACCGTAAAGTTTCTGGAGGCTGTTTTGTAGGAACAAGAACCAAATTCACCAGTAGAGCAGGCAGGCATAACCTTTGTTTGTTATACTAGCTTGTATCTGGCAACATTTGTCTCACGGTTCACTGAAATGTGGCTTGCTTGTTTTGAAGGCAGCCATCTTTCAGTGAGCATTTTCCAAAAACCACTTTTATAAATATAGAAAATATTCAACAGAAGCCACTGGATGTAATTACATCTGTAAGGATTTTGCTTTTTTACATGTCAAACGCACACTCTATCCTAGTGGCTCGAAAATATGCACGAATATGCATGTGTTGGAGAGATCTTTACTTGCCTTTTGCTTTTGCTCTACTTTAATTTGTGTTGTCCTTGCAGAAACGGGGCTACTAGTAAAACACTCTTCCAGATCCACCTAGGGTGGAAGCTTTGTCAATTTACTTTTCCTGCATGGATAATAAGAGGCATGTAGAAAATTAATTTAATTTGTAATACAGCTAGCATATTGTGATCATGTTTGCTAGAAAAACCAAGCATCCAGGCAGCATTCTATAACATCAGCAGTTCTTGAGCAAAACTGAATCAAAATTTCAGCCAGCTGCTTTTTTTCCTTTTCTTTCCTCTTTCCCCCTAGCCGGTCCCTTGGACCAGACATTCGATTTACGTTGTGGTGAGCTTTGGGACCGGAGAGCTCCTTCTTCTAGACAGATATTCTATGGTTCCCTTTGTTTCTACAAAGTCCACAAAATTCTACCATATCAATTTGAGGAGTTCAAGCTCTCTTCAATATTACAGCATCCTTTGACACTTCGAGGGTGCTTGTACCCTGCACAGGGCTGCAGTATGGGAATGAAGGGAGAACGTGCCCATTCTGGGACGAGAAGTGGTTCTGCACATCGGTCNGGCGTGGTACTACCTAGGCCTGAGCTGCTGCCACAGTGCTCCCGTCGCCGTGCAGGCAAACGCAGTGTGCGTACTGTATGGACCTGGCTGAGGCTGGCGCTAGTTTAGACCAGGTCTATCCTTCAAGCCATCCTCAACCATATGCAGCACAGAAATATGCAAGGTCTAATACTTGCCTCTATTACTAGGCCTTTGTAATTCTGTTCTTTTAAAAAGTAGAGTGAAATTAGCCCTTGAGTCAAGTTTGAATTATTTTCATATTTTGAGGATATTAAAATATCTCCCAGATCTCATTAAGTAAAGCCCTAAATAAAATAATTGCAATACAGTTAGGGATTGGAAAACCTCAGAAGAGCTGGAGAAATTTCCTTGTTGATGAGCAGTTCAGATACTTAAGCAAGGTTGTCTGAATTGTAAACTTTAAAAATTCATCTACTCCCTTCCTCTCCTTCCCAGTATCCACTGGCTCCCTGGTGTTGTCCTCTCCTCTGCTTCATTGTATATTTTCCCAACCTGTCCTCAGGGGACCCTGTGCTCCGTGTCCTGCTGTCCTCGTGTCTTGTGATCCCCCATGACATTGCTGGCATTTTAATCTGCCTCTCTGCTCCTTTGGCCTCAAGTCTCTTAAACCCTGGCATGTTTTATGTGTTTCCTCACACAACTTCTTTTTTTTTTTTTTTTTTTCAAA